>ENA-ORXC01000073-ORXC01000073.1-marine-metagenome-genome-assembly--contig:-NODE-73-length-141818-cov-13.300844_pt1 | contig 141818 bp, 138 predicted proteins | sample MGYA00237865_ERZ511478 | MGnify/ENA metagenome assembly ERZ511478
GTAAAAGATCTAAAGTTTCAAATTCGGTATTTTTAGAATCTGAGTGAGTTTCCGCTATTACTTGCAACTGGTTATATAACAACTAATATAGTTGTTTTTGGGGTTGTATTTCCCGTTATGACAACTTTTTTGTTGTTATTTTGGAATTTGATATTTGTTGAAATTAATAAAAAAAAGGAATATTATAAACTTAATAAATAATCTGCTGCTGCAAAAGGAGTTGTTTTATTGGCTTCAATTAGTGCTAATTGTTTTTTTAATTCGTCTTTAATTTTTGGTGTATTAAAAAAAGTGTTTTTAAGTTGTTCTTCGATAGTTTGTAATAACCAAAATTTATTTTGTTCTGTACGTTTATTTTTAAAATAATTGTTCTTTTTTGTTAGCGTGATATAATCTGATATAATTTGCCAAATGTTGTCAATACCTTGATTATCTATTGCGCTACAGGTTGTAACTTTAGGTTGCCAATCAGAGTCTTTTGTAGGGTACATGTGTAAAGCTCTGTTAAACTCTACTTTTGCTAGTTTAGCACGCTTAAGGTTGTCTCCATCTGCTTTGTTAATGGCTATTGCGTCAGCCATTTCAATAATACCACGTTTTATACCTTGTAGCTCGTCTCCAGCTCCTGCTAATTTTAATAGCAAGAAAAAATCAACCATACTGTGTACAGCGGTTTCGCTTTGTCCAACACCAACGGTTTCTATTATTACAGTATCAAAACCTGCAGCTTCACATAGTATAATGGTTTCGCGTGTTTTTCGGGCAACACCACCTAATGAGGTTCCGGAAGCCGATGGACGTATAAAGGCTTGTTTGTTTTTTACCAAGTCTTCCATTCTGGTTTTGTCTCCTAAAATACTTCCTTTGGTAAGACTGCTACTTGGATCTACTGCTAATACTGCTACTTTTTTGTTTAATGTGGTAAGGTGTGTGCCAAAGGCTTCAATAAAAGTACTTTTACCAACTCCTGGTACACCTGTAATACCAATTCTTATAGAAGTGTTGGCATGTGGTAAACAGGCCTTAATTATAGCATTGGCTTGATCTGTATGTTTAGGGTTTTTACTTTCTATTAAAGTAATGGCTTGACTTAAAGCGGTAATGTTTCCTTTTAAGATGGCATCAACTAAATCTTTGGTTGTACGCTGTTGTTTTCGTTTTGCTTTGATTTTTGATACAGCATCTGCATTGGTCATTTCTGGAGAAGAAACACCTTCAGTTTCTGATAATGCTGATTTTTTGTTTGACATGTCTGCTTTAATTTCAGCGAAAGCGATATAATTTTTTGTATTGAATTAATATTAATCTTTTAAAGGAACTTCAATTTTTACATTATCCCAAGCCATAGTCATTTTTAAATCGTCTGTAGAGTTGTCAAAAGCTACAGTAAATTGCTCTACTATTTTATCTAGTTTTTGAGCAGGAACTTCTACTTCAACCACATCAAAATTAGGATCCCAATTAGGTTCCATTTTTTCATTTACTCCCCAATCATACTGTTTAGAGTTAAACATAACTTTCCAATTATTTTCTTTTGGAACGGTCCAAAGGGTATATTTTCCTTTTGGTAAAGTCATGCCTTTTATAGATAAATCGTGATTGGTTTCAAAGGTTGTTGCTTCGTTTGCACCTGTACGCCAAACTTTATTAAAGGGTACTAAAGCGCCAAATACAGCTCTGTCTCGTTTTGATGGTCTGTTATAGACTACTTTCACGTTTAAATCGTTTATTTTAATTCCAGCAGTATCTTTTGGACTTAAAGGTTGATTAAATAAGCCTGTTTTGGTTGCAAATTGATAACCTAAAACGCCAACAACTACTAGTAATAAAAGATATATGATTTTTTTCATCTAATTTTTTTGTCTAAAGGATAATTAATTGCAAACAAAATTAATTTAAAATTTGAGACTGACAGAACGATAAGCCTTAAAATATTCTAAATTAATGTGCTAAATTGAAAAAAATATAAACTTTTTTGCAACACTACTTTTTATGTGTCGTCTTTATCATGAACACTAACCAAAAACCAACAAGTGAAAGTCGTTACTTTAGATAACATCCAGTTGTGTAAACAAAACAACCGTAAAGCACAAATGCAAGTATATAAGCAATATTGTGATGCTATGTATCAGGTAGCTTTAAGGTTTGTAAACCACACTGCAGAAGCAGAAGATGTAGTACAAGATGCCTTTATTAAAGCATTTACAAAATTACATCAATTTAAAGGCGACGTGACTTTTGGTGCATGGTTAAAACGTATTGTTATTAATAAAAGTATTGATCACTTAAAGTCTAAAAAACAACGTTTGGTTGAGTTAGATCAGGTGCACCTAAAAGTAATCGATACAGATACTAGTGACAAATGGTTAGTCCAAGATAGCACAACTTTAGACCAAATTAAAGAGGCCATTACTAGTCTTCCAGAAAAATATAAATACGTTGTCATGTTGTATTTAATAGAAGGGTATGACCATCAAGAAATATCTGAAATTTTAAATATTACACAAGTCGCATCACGTACACAATTATCCAGAGGAAAAACAAAATTACAAGACCTTTTAAAACATACCAATTATGGCCAAAGATATTAGAGACCTATTTAATGACGATAAAAAACAATCTAACAACCAAATGTCTAAAGGACATGAGGCTAGGTTTATGGATAAGTTACACCTAGAATTGCCAGAGCAAAAGCAATCTAAATGGACGGTTTTAAATATTGCTGCCAGTGTATTGTTAGTTATTGGTTTGGCATTTGGAAGTTATACTGTATTTAAAAATAATACAATTACACCACAAGTAGTCAATACAAAACCTTTAAAAGAAACAACTAATACAGCTAAAACAATGACGCTTGGAGATATTTCTCCGGATTTAAAAAAGGTGGAAGAGTATTATGTGGCTAATATTAATTTAGAATTATCAAAACTAAAATTAACTCCTGATAATAAAGAGCTATTTGATGGTTATGTTTTAAAGTTAGAAGAATTAAATGCAGAATATAAAAACTTGTCTAATGAGTTGACCTTAAATGGTCCTGATGAGCATACTGTAAATGCATTAATTAAAAACCTGAAATTACGTTTAAACTTGATGCTTCGTCTTAAAAATCAATTAAGTCAGTTAAACACAATTAAAGCTTCTCAAGGGTAAGCTTCAAAAAAAAACTATAATTACAATGAAACAATATAAAATTTTAAAAAATATTTACTTAAAAGTATTCCTTTTATTAATAACCGTAAGTGTTACAGGACAACAAAAGTTGAGTAAAATAGATCAATCTGTTAGAGCAAATAAAGAGGTAACAATAGATTTAAATACAAGTCACACCAATATAGTGGTAGAAACTTGGAACAAAGATTATATAGAAGTACAGGCATTTATTGAAAGTACCAAGTTATCTAAACAAGAAATGCAAAAGGCTTTAGATAATTGGGATGTTAGTCTAAATGGAGATTCAGATTATGTACAGATTACATCCAAAGGTGCTCAAGGGATTTGGTCTGATGACATGAGTGTAACATTTTTGGATGAAGCGTCCATTGAAGCTTTAGCTAACCTACCAGAACAATTAGATCTTAATTTATCTCCATTATTAGAAGGATTAGAGAATTTAGAAATTTTTGGAGAGTTACCAGAAAAACTAAAATTACTACGTGTCCCAAAATCACCTGATGGTAATTATAATATCAATTTTGATTTTGATAGATATAAAGAGGAAGGCGAGTCTTATCTTGATGCATGGAGTATTAAATACAGAAACGAATATGGTGAAGCTTATGAGCAAGACATGCGTAATTGGGCAAAAAGTATTACTCAAGAAGATCTAGATAAGTTTGAAAAAGAAATGGAAGCTTGGGGACAACGTCTTGGTGAACAAGTAGAAGACCTTTTTGGGCCAGATTTTGAAAAGAAAATGGAAGAATGGGGAGAAAATTTAGGAAAAAAAATAGAAGACTCTTTTGGTGAAGAGTTTGAAGTGAAAATGGAACAGTTAGGAGAGCGTTTTGAAAAAGAATTAGCGCCTAAACTAGAAGCTTGGGGTAAACGTTTTGGTGAAGAGTTTGAAAAACGAATGGAAGCCCAGTTTAATGAAAACGGAACGACCAAAAAGACGAACACTAAATTATTTGATGACGTAAATTATAATACTACCAAAACCATTATTATTAAAATGCCTAAAAAAGCTAAGCTAAAATTAAATGTTAAGCATGGTGAGTTAAAAATGGCAAATGTATTAGATAATGCAAAGGGTAGTATTAGTCATGGATCATTAATAGCAAAGCACATTTCTGGAGGTAATACCTCCATTAATGTGTCTTATGCTAAAGTGGCTATTAAAGATTGGACTTCTGGACAATTACAATTAAATTATGTGGATGATGCTATTATTGCTAACGCTAATAATTTAATATTAAATGCAGTGTCGTCTGACGTAGAAGTTGGAAATTTATCAGGTAACTCGGTTATAAATGGAAGTTTTGGAGATTTATTTATTAATGCAATAGCTACAGATTTTAGTAACTTAAATATTATATTAGAAAATAGTGACGCTAAATTAAAACTACCAAAAACAGATTTTAACCTGTTTTTTAATGGTAATAAATCTAAATTTAATAACAAGTTAGCGTCTAATAAAACCATCAAAAACTACCCAAATAATAATAGTAATACCAATAAAACTATAATCATAAATGCTAAATATAGTAATGTAATTACTAAATAAAATTTCTAAATTTGAATTCAATTTTATTAAAATGAATTCAAACTTACTTTCTTCAATTTTAAGTCAAACCGCTACAACAGACTTAAACGTTATTGATGCTTCTATTTCTAAAACAGACTATATCGCTATTGATTTATCAAAAGCTAATCCTGATTTAAATTCTTTTGATATCTCTTCGTCAAAAGCTTGGGAAGACTACATCAATCAATACCTAAAACAACACAATAAGCAAGTTGCTTTTGGTGGTTATCTAGAAACTAGAAACCTATACAACAGAAGTTCTTATTTTTCGGCTCAAGCCGAAACAGAACAACGTAATATTCATTTAGGTTTAGATCTTTGGTGTCCAGCAAATACACCTGTTTTAGCGTGCTTTGAAGGTAAAGTACATAGTTTTAAAAACAATACCAATTTTGGTGATTATGGACCAACAATTATTTTAGAACATTGTTTAGATAACCAAGTGTTTTATACATTATATGGTCATTTAAGTGAAGCTTCAATAGCTAATATAAAAATTGGTGATATTATCGCTCAAAGCGAAACCATAGCCAGTCTTGGAGAAGCTTCAGTAAATGGTGATTATGCGCCACATTTACATTTTCAGATTATTATAGATATGCAAAACAAATCAGGTGATTATCCAGGAGTTTGTAGCTTAAATGATTTAGAGTTTTATAAAACCAATACTATTAATCCAAATGAGATTTTAGGTTTGTAATGGTTAATCTAAAATATGCAAATCTCTTTTAATTCTTTGTTCAGTAGGTCTTAATAATGCCATGTATACTATTAATAATATTCCAAATACGATAAATTCTGGAAATATTATTAGTATGATAAATGCAGCTCCTTCAAGTATGGCATAGCGAACAATGGTAGCACTTTGATAGGCTACTAGTTTTTGTTTTAAGCTTAAATTACTTTCAATTTTAGAAACCAATCTTTTAAATAGTAGATTACTAAGTAAAAATGCAACAATGGGAATGGTTAGATAAATCATGTTTTCATTATTAATTTCAGGCATTTTTAATTGACTAAAGTCAGATAGGTTGCCTAAAAAAAAGTATGCCATTATTAAACCGACTACTAATGCTATATGGATGATTTTAAAAATTTTTAATTGTTCTTGCATAGTTAATAACCTTAAAGGGTTAGCAAAGTAATTTAAATTACTAATAAATTCAAATTTTAAAGCTTAAAAAAAACACACAAACCGCTAATAAAAGCTAAGTTTGTGTGTTGCATTAAAACTAAATTTAAATATTAATTATACGACATCAGCAGTTTGTTTTTGAGTGATGTTGTTTTTTGTCTTAACTTCAAATTGATTGGAAGTGTTTTTTGTTCCACCAGCTTTTAAAGCCTTATCACCTGCAAAAAATGTTTTATGGTCATCGCCAAGATCAGAACCTGCCATTCTTTGGTGTTTAACACAAGCTACACCTTTACGTATTTCTTGTCTTTGTACGCCTTTAACATAAGCAAGCATCCCTTGATCTCCAAAATATCCAGCGGTTAAATCATTCATGTGTAATGCGGTTGTATGATATGTTGGTAAGGTAATTAAGTGATGAAATATTCCAGCGTCTCTTGCTCCATCCATTTGAAAGGTTTTAATTTTTTGGTCTGCTCTAAAACATAATTCAGTATTGTCGTACTCTGCATCCATTAGGTTGTTACGGTCGTAAGCAGTCATGTTTTCTCCTTCAGCAAGCATTTCTTCAAATACTTGATTTCGGAAGTTTAAAGTCCAGTTAAATGATGGTGAGTTATTGTAAACCAATTTAGCATTTGGAATGACCGCTTTTACTTGGTTTACCATGTTTGCAATTTGTTTTACATTAGGTGTAGGTGTCTCTATCCATAACAGATCTGCTCCGTTTTGTAAACTTGTAATACAGTCTAAAACGACACGATCTATATTTGTACCTTCTCTAAATTTATATAAACCATTAGTTAATCTAACAGGACGTACCAATTTACCATCTCTTTTAATTAATACGTCGTTTTCTTTAGCTTCTGTAATGGCTATTTCTTCTGCTTCAACAAAATCTAAATATTTTGAAGCTAAATCACCAGGCTCTTGGCTAACAGGAAGTTTTTGAGTTAAACCTGCGCCTTCTGAATCTGTTCTAGCTACAATTACACCTTCATCGACACCTAGTTCTAAAAATGCATATCTTACAGCATTTAGTTTGGCTATAAAATCTTCATGAGGTACTGTTACTTTTCCGTCTTGATGACCACATTGTTTAGCGTCAGATACTTGGTTTTCTATTTGTATAGCACAAGCTCCAGCTTGAATCATTTTTTTTGCTAACAAGTAGGTTGCTTCTTCATTACCAAAACCAGCATCAATATCTGCAATAATAGGAACAACATGTGTTTCAAAATTATCAATTTGAGCCTGTACGTCTTCGCCATTTTCTAGTCTTCTAAATAAATCGTTTAACTCAATAGCATCAGCCTGACGTAAAAAATCATAGATCTCTGCTATTAAATTTGGTACTGCAGTTTTTTCATGCATAGACTGATCTGGTAAAGGTCCAAATTCAGATCTTAATGCAGCTACCATCCAACCAGATAAGTATAAGTACCTTTTATTAGTAGTATTGTGGTGTTTTTTTACAGCAATCATTTTTTGCTGTGCCACAAAACCATGCCAGCATCCTAAAGATTGTGTGTATTTTGAATTATCTGCATCATACTCATCCATATCTTTTCTCATAATTGCTGCAGTATATTTTGCAATTTCGATTCCAGATTTAAATTGATTTTGTGTATACATTCTTGCTGCACTTTCAGGATTTATAGCATTCCAAGTGGTGCCAAATTTTGCTTTAAGTTGCCTTACTGTATCTAAAGCTGAGCCATAATTTGTTTGTGATAAATTTTTCATAATTTTGTGATACGTTATTTATTATTAATAATTAGATCCTGTTGATTGTTGCCGCAATCGCAGGATTGTTTTTTTATATGTATTGGTAAGCAGGAAGCGTTAAAAATTCTTCAAATTTGTCGGCTAAAACTAATTTGTCAAATAAGTCTATAGCTAATTTAAATTTGGTGTCTTTAATATTTTCCTCACCAATTTCGGTTAATATTTTTTCTACTTCATCATTAAAAAGGGTGACATAAAGTTTCATGTCAAACGCACGTCCATCTTCTAAGATAACTTCGTTTTTTAGCCATTGCCAAACTTGTGTTCTAGAGATTTCAGCAGTAGCTGCATCTTCCATTAAGTTATAAAGTGCGACTGCACCATGACCTCTTAACCAAGCTTCGGTATATAAAATTCCGACATTAATATTTTTTCTAATTCCAGCTTCAGTAACAGTACCTTTTGGTACTTCCACTAAATCTTTTTCTGTAATACTTATGTCGTCACGTGTCACGTGTAATTGGTTTGGTGTTGGCATGTGTTTGTTAAATTCGGTTAAGGCAACATCTACTAATGCAGGATGTGCAACCCAAGTCCCATCATGTCCATTTTTAACTTCACGCTCTTTGTCTTTTCTTACTTTTTCAAGCGCTTCTAAATTTGCATATTCGTCATTTTTAATAGGTATTTGTGCAGCCATTCCACCAATAGCTAAAATGCCTCTTTTGTGACAACGTTGTATCACTAATTTTGAATACGCATCCATAAATGGTGTTGTCATAGTAACCTGATCACGATTAGGGACTACAAAGTTTGGGTGATTTCTGAATTTTTTGATGTAAGAAAAAATGTAATCCCAACGTCCACAGTTCAATCCAACAATATGTTCCTTTAATTCGTAAATAATTTCGTCAAGCTGAAAACTTGCAGTGATGGTTTCGACTAAAACAGTAGCTTTAAATGTACCTTCTTTTACTTTCAGGTATTCTTCTGCAAAAGTAAATACGTCATTCCACCATCTAGCCTCTAAGTAATGCTCCAATTTTGGTAAATAGAAGTAAGGTGCAGTATTATTTTTTAGTAATGTTTTTGTATTATGAAACACGTATAAGCCAAAATCTATTAAACTACCAGAAGCTTCTTGTTTATCAAATGTAATGTGTCTTTCATTAAGATGTAACCCTCTTGGTCTAACTAATAATACAGCAGTTTCTGGCTTTAGTTGATAGGTTTTATTCTTTTTAGTATCTACTAATGTTATGGTTTTATTGTTAGCATCCATTAGGTTTTTTTGACCTTCGATGTTATTTTTCCAACTTGGAGCATTGCTGTCTTCAAGGTCTGCCATAAAGGTTTTTGCACCAGAATTTAATGCATTAATAACCATCTTTCTATTTACAGGACCTGTAATTTCTACACGCCTATCTTGTAAATCTTTTGGTATTGGATTTGCTGTCCATTCAGCGGTTCTAACGGATTCAGTTTCTTTTGGAAATTCAGGAAATTGACCTTTATCAAAAATTGCTTGTTGTTTGACACGCTCATCTAATAATTCTAATCTTCGATTGTTGAATTTTTCATGTAAAGCTGTTAAAAAAACTAAGGCTTCATCTGTTAAGATTTCTGGGTAGTAATTTGTAACGTCTCTAGAGAATGTAATTTTTGGTTGTTTTAAAAGAGTGTTTTCCATGGTGTTATGATTTTATATGACAATATTAAAACAAAGAATTGAATAAAACAAGCGAACGTTCGCTAAAAATGTTTTTTCGCCAAAATAGAATATTCGCAAAAAATGCTATATTTGTATTTATGGAAGAAGATTACATAAAACTAATATTTGGATTAAAGCTAAAGCAGATAAGGACTGATAAGAATTTATCCTTATTAGGATTGTCTAAACTTTCAGGTTTGTCAAAGTCCTATTTGAACGAAATAGAAAACGGAAAAAAATATCCAAAACCTGATAAGATTGCTATACTTTCTGAAAAATTGGATGTACCTTATGACCAAATGGTGTCTCTTAAATTGGACAAAAATTTGGCTCCAATTGGTGATCTATTACAGTCAAAAATTTTAAAAGAAATTCCTTTAGAACTTTTTGGAATTAAAGAAAGTAACCTGATAGATATCGTTGCTAATGCACCAGCTAAAGTCAATGCATTTATTAGCACAATTATTGAAATTGCACAGAATTATAACTTTAGTAGAGAAAGTTTTTATTTAGCTTCTGTACGATCGTTTCAAGAAGCGAATAATAATTATTTTGAAAACTTAGAGCAAAGTGTCTTGAAATTTGCGGAAGCCTACCATATAGATTTAAATGAAACAATTACATCTAAAGATTTAGAGGAGGTTTTAGTTGAAGAATATGGTTATACCATTGAAGCCAATGAGCTTAGTAAATATGAAGCTTTAGGTAATTTAAGGTCTATGTTTGTGCCTAAAACCAAAACTTTGTTGTTAGCTAATGAAATTGATGAGCCTCAAAGAACCTTTATCTATGCAAAGGAATTAGCTTATAATTTTTTAAAAATAGAACAACGTTTATATACGTTTCCTTGGATAAAATTTGACAGCTTTGATCAGGTTTTAAACAATTTTTATGCATCTTATTTTGCGGGAGCTTTAATTATACCAAGCGCAAAAATTATTTCGCAACTAAACCATATTTTTGAAAAAGAAACTTTTGATGCTTCATTATTTTTAAAGGCTATTGATAGTTACAATGCATCACCAGAATCGTTTTATCAACGTTTGACTAATGTTATACCCAAAGCATTTAATATTCAGAATTTGTTTTTTTTGAGGTTTACGCATAAAGCTAATAGTAAAAACTTTTATTTAAAAAAAGAATTACATTTATCACACCAACAATCTCCTCATGCAAATGAAACTAATGAGCATTACTGTAGACGTTGGGTGTCTTTAAAAATGCTAAAGGATATTAGTAAAAGTAAATCAGACCATGTTTTTGATTATCAAATTTCTAATTATAAAGACGATGGTGTAAAATACTTGGTGTTGTCATCTGCAACTAAAGATCCTTTTAAAGAGAATCATTACCGAAATATTACAATAGGTTTGTTAATTAATAGACAATTACAACGTAAGGTTAATTTTTTGCAAGATGAAATTATAGAAACCAAAAATGTAGGTGTGACTTGTGAGCGTTGTGCTATTAAAGACTGTAAGGATAGGGAAGTGCCTGCGGTTTTTTTAGAGAAAAAAGCAAAAAATAAAAAAATGGAATCTATAGTAAGTGAATTAACCACTAAGTTTTCTTAAACCCTAGTCGTATAATTTATACTAATGAGCCATAAATAAATCTGGAGGCTAAGGATTTACCAAAGAAGAATGCCGAAATAGCTAAAATACCATCACTTAGAGAAAACCATAGTTCTTTAGGAAGCATAACAATTGTCGTAATTGTAGCAATAACCATTAATCCACCAACAATGTATGAAGGTATTATGCTTGTCTTAGAAATTATTCCTGCAATGGTCATACCTGCTATAATGCCAAGAAAATGAGCAATTACAACAAACACTTTGGCGCCTATTGGTATTAAATGCATATTAGCTTTAATAGATTCCATATTATTTGGATTAATAGTCTCTGGTAATGGGTATAAATTATGACCAAGTAGTGTTTCAAAAATGTAAACTGTAACAGCTGCTACAATAAATCCAACGATGGTTGCTAGTATATTTTTAAGCATGATATTAAGTTTGAGACGTTAGTTAGTAATTAAATTTACAAAAAAATCCTAAAGCTTTCACTTTAGGATTTTAATTATTTTACAGTATATATTTTTAGTCGTTAACTAAAACCCATTCTCCTTTGTTAATTAAAGGTTCCGCTTGTTTATATTTTACTGTTTTACTTTCTCCAGTAATAATATGCTTGATATTTACTTTGTCATTACGACCAATTTTAGGTTGATCTCTAACAATAGTTTCTACTACTTGTTGTTGAGGTTGTGTGTTACTTGCTGCTCTGTTTTGTGCAGCACGCTCATCTAAGTTTTGTATTTCTTCTTTTTGTGTTTGAAGATTGTCTTTTTTACGTACTTCTCTGGCTTCACTAATAGCGTTAGTTGTTTCGGTAGGTAATTCTCCTTTAAATAAGAAAGAAATAACGTCCTTATTAACTTGGTCAATCATAGCTTTAAATAACTCAAAAGCTTCAAATTTATAAATTAATAAAGGGTCTTTTTGTTCGTGTACAGCTAATTGTACAGATTGTTTAAGCTCGTCCATTTTGCGTAAATGCGTTTTCCAGGCATCATCAATAATAGCAAGAGATATGTTTTTTTCAAAATCGGTAACTAATTGTTTTCCTTTAGTTTGATAAGCTTTTTCTAAACCTGTTACAACTTGTATGTTTTTAACACCATCAGTAAAAGGAACTACAATGCGTTTGTATTGGTCACGTTGATTTTCGTATACGTTTTCAATAACAGGAAATGCTATGTCTGCATTACGCTCCATTTTTTCTTTATAATGATCAAAGCCAGCTTTGTAAATGGTTTGAGCAATAGCTAAAGGTGTCATTTTATTAAACTCTGCTTCTGTAATAGGAGAAGACATTGAGAAGAATCTGATTAATTCAAATTCAAAATTCTTAAAGTCATTAGCAGCTTTGTTAGATTCTGCAATACCTTCTGAAGTATCATAAATCATGTTTGCTAAATCCACACGAAGACGTTCTCCAAATAAGGCATTGTAACGACGTTTGTATACAACTTCACGTTGAGAGTTCATAACATCATCATACTCTAATAAACGCTTACGAACACCAAATTGGTTTTCTTCAACTTTTTTCTGAGCACGCTCAATAGATTTAGAAATCATAGAATGCTGAATGACTTCACCTTCTTGTAATCCCATTCTATCCATCATCTTAGCGATACGCTCTGATCCAAATAATCGCATTAAATTATCTTCAAGCGACACGTAAAATTGAGAGCTTCCTGGATCTCCTTGACGACCTGCACGACCACGTAACTGTCTGTCTACACGTCTAGAATCATGACGTTCTGTACCAATGATGGCTAAACCACCAGCAGCTTTAACTTCGTCACTTAATTTAATATCTGTACCACGTCCAGCCATATTGGTTGCTATGGTAACTTGACCTGCTTTACCAGCTTGGTCAACTATTTCTGCTTCTTTTTTGTGTTGTTTGGCGTTAAGTACGTTGTGAGGTACTTTTCTAATAGATAACATTTTACCTAAAAGTTCTGAAATTTCGACACTAGTCGTACCAATTAATACAGGACGTCCAGCTGCAGAAAGTTTAGTAACTTCTTCAATAACTGCATTATATTTTTCACGCTTAGTTTTGTAAACTAAATCTTGTCTATCATCTCTAGCAATTGGTCTGTTGGTAGGGATTTCTACTACATCTAATTCGTAAATTTCCCAGAATTCTCCAGCTTCTGTAACAGCAGTACCTGTCATACCAGATAGCTTTTTGTACATTCTGAAGTAATTTTGAAGCGTTACCGTTGCAAAGGTTTGGGTTGCGTCTTCAATTTTTACGTTTTCTTTGGCTTCAATTGCTTGGTGTAATCCATCGCTATAACGACGACCATCCATGATACGACCAGTTTGCTCGTCTACAATCATAACTTTATTATCCATGACCACATATTGTGTGTCTTTTTCAAATAAAGCATAAGCTTTAAGTAATTGATTTAATGTGTGAATACGCTCTGACTTGATTCCAAAATCGCGAAATAAATCTTCTTTAAGATTTGCTTCTTCTTCCGACGATAAGTTTTGAGCTTCAATTTTTGCAATTTCAACACCAATTTCTGGCATTACAAAAAAGTCAGGATTATCTTTTCCAGATAAATAATCAACCCCTTTATCTGTTAATTCTATCTGATTATTTTTTTCTTCAATAACATAGTACAACTCAGCATCAATCTTAGGCATCTCACGATTGTTGTCTTGTATGTAATAGTTTTCGGTTTTTTGAAGAATTTGTTTTACACCTTCTTCACTTAAAAACTTAATTAAGGCTTTGTTTTTAGGAATACCTCTATAAACGCGTAGTAATTTAAAACCACCTTCTTTAGTGTCTCCTTCAGCAATAAGTTTTTTGGCTTCTACTAAAACTTGGGTTAAATATTTACGTTGTGTGTTAACTATGTCGTCTACTTTTGGCTTAAGCTCAGTAAACTCATGTACGTCTCCTTTTGGTATTGGACCAGAAATAATTAACGGTGTACGTGCGTCATCTACTAATACAGAATCGACCTCATCTACAATTGCATAATGGTGTGGACGTTGCACTAAATCTCCTGGTGCATGTGCCATATTATCACGAAGGTAGTCAAAACCAAACTCGTTATTGGTACCATAAGTGATGTCTGCGTTGTATGCTTTGCGACGTGCATCACTATTAGGTTGGTGGTAATCTATACAGTCAATACTTAAACCATGGAAGTTAAATATTGGAGCCATCCACGCGCTATCACGTTTTGCTAAATAGTCGTTTACAGTTACTAAGTGTACACCTTTACCTGCTAACGCATTAAGGTAAACAGGTAATGTTGCTACTAAGGTTTTACCTTCACCAGTTTGCATCTCGGCAATTTTACCTTGGTGCATTGCTACACCACCAATAAGTTGTACGTCATAATGTACCATGTCCCAAGTTATAGCTTTACCAGCAGCATCCCAAGAGTTAGACCAAGTTGCTTTGTCGCCTTCAAGGGTTACAAAATCTTTGTCTCCAGATAGGTTTCTGTCAAATTCATTTGCAGTTACCGTAATTGTTGGATTGTCTTTAAAACGTTTAGCAGTTTCTTTTACAACAGCAAAGGCTTCAGGTAATATGTTATTTAATGTTGCTTCTGTAGCAGTGTACGAGTCGTCTTTAATTTTATCTATTGCAAGGTAGATATCCTCACGTTTATCGATGTCTTCAGTCGCTTCAGCTTCTGTTTTTAAAGCTTCAATTTTACTGTAAAATGGTTCTCTTGTTTCAGCAATTATAGCTTTAAACTCATCTGTTTTAGCTCTTAATTGATCATGAGATAAAGCGCTTAGGGCTTTATCAAAAGATTTAATTTTATCTACTATTGGTGAGATGGCTTTGACGTCTTGTTTAGACTTGTCGCCAACAAACACTTTTAGTACGGAATTTAAAAAACTCATAGTTTTTGTGTTTTATTTAAGATGAAAGACTTTGGTTTTAAAGGCTTTCATGTTTAGTTTATAATAGGTTAAGTTGCTTTGCTTAATAGGTTAGCAACTTTAGGTTTGTTAATACTTTGTCAATCGCATGATTACCTACGATTGATAATTTTTTAAAAGACACAAAAAAGTGTTTTTAAAACGGGTTTAAATATACGTTTTTAGCTGCGCTTAGCTAAATTTTAAAGCACAAAAAAAGTCTCTAATTGAGACTTTTTTGTACTATTTGATGTTATTAATATTCATCCTCATTCCAGAGGTAATCTTCGTCAGTTGGATAATCTGGCCAAATTTCTTCTATAGAATCGTATGAATCTCCTTCATCTTCAATAGATTGTAAATTTTCTACAACTTCTAAAGGTGCTCCTGTTCTAATTGCGTAGTCAATAAGCTCATCTTTAGTTGCTGGCCAAGGTGCATCACTTAAATAAGATGCTAGTTCTAATGTCCAATACATTTCTTATGCGGTTTTTATTTTTGCAAAAATAAATTTTTAGTTTAAATAGTCAAGAAAAAAGTGAATTATTTTTTCATTAAAAAAAAGAACGTCTTTTAAACTGAAACTACTTGATACTAAAGTATTTTGCAGTGTTATTAATCACAGTGCTTTATAAAACGGTTTACTTTTTTTCCGGAATCCACTTTACTTCGTCTGCTTGTAAGTCATGAGACAATTTTCGTGCCAATACAAAAAGATAGTCAGATAGACGGTTTAAATAGGTTAAAGCATTAGCTTCAAAAGGTTCTAAATCGTTAAGTGCTGATGCTAAGCGTTCTGCACGTCTACAAACCGTTCTGGCAATGTGACAGAATGACACAGTTTGGTGTCCACCTGGTAACACAAAATGTGTCATTGGTGGTAAAGCTTCATTCATACCATCCATTTCACGTTCTAGAATGGCAATGTCTTCATCTGATATTTTATTAATGTTTAATCGCTCTTTTCCGTTTTTTAAGATTGCTTTTTCTGGGTCTGTGGCTAAAATAGCTCCTACCGTAAACAGTTTATTTTGAATGACAATTAAAATGTCTTTGTATAATGTGTTGATGTTTTGGTCTCTTATCAATCCAATATATGAATTAAGTTCATCAACCGTTCCGTAGCTATCAATCCTAATATGGTGTTTTGGTACGCGTGTGCCTCCAAACAAAGCAGTTGTACCTTTATCTCCTGTTTTAGTGTAAATTTTCATGTTTACGAAGTTAAAAGTTATTAGTTTAAAAGTGAAACTAATTTTTGTAAAATGTGACTGTTAAAATGAAATTTAAAAAAGATTGTAAGACGTTTAGAGGTAGAGTTATTTGTTACAGAATAAGTTTACAGTCTTATTGTAAAATGTTCTTTAGCTTGTTCTTGTCGGAAAAATACAAACCCAAAAGCATAAGTATCTATAGTAACAGTTACTTTAGGGTGTTTTTTGATAGTTTCCCAAGCTTCAGTCATGTCTTTTGACCAATAAATATCGTCAAAAATTAGTATTGAATCATTGTGGGTTTTTGGTAGTAATGCCTCAAAATAGTATAAGGTAGCTTGTTTGTTGTGGTTACCATCACAATAGATTAAATCGTAGGTGATTTGTGAGTCTAACTGCTGGATCACTGTTTTGAAATCACCTGTTTTTAAAGTAATATTATTTAAGTCGAAATGTTTAAATTGGTCTCTAGCTACTTCCGAAATATTTGGACAGCCCTCTATTGTGGTAATGTTTGCTTCAGGATTACCTAAAGCTAAAGCTTGAGTAGCAACACCTAAAGAGGTTCCTAATTCAAGAATGGTGTTGGGTTTAAAATAATTAGCAAGTCTGTATAGTAGTTTTGCTTCTTTATAATTTGAACCAGCCACTTTAGTGATTTGTGATATGGTTCTGGAATTGCTTTTAAAAACTTGACTTCCTGCACCTAAATCTGTAACCTTTATTGTAGTCTTGTTTTGTCTTAAGCGTTTCTGGTAAGCTTTTATTGCTTTGTAAGCAGATTCTTTTTTTGAATTATAAAAACATTTAGTTACTAAATCATATACAAAAGGCGAGTGGACACCATGTTGATTGGTTGATTTTAAAAGTATTTTAAAATACTGTTTAATTTGGTATAGCATATAATGCTTTATTTTTAAAAAGGTAGTAATTATTAAAAGTTGATTGTTTTAAGATTCTTTTAATTTGTTTAATGCTTTGATTTGATTTTTTAAATCAGCATTTTCTTTTTTTAAATCTATAATTCTTTCTTTTTGTAATTCTATCATATAATCCAATTGATTAACATCTACTTCTGGTGTTTCATTGGATACGCCTCTAAATAGCCAATTAGCATCTAAATCTTTAAATTCATTCAATATTTTGTATATTTTGTCTGTACCAAAAACTCTTCCGTTTTTAATATTGCTAATTTGACTACCAGAGAAACCTAATTTTCTGGCAGTGTCATTAACACCTAAACCTTTGTTTTTTAAGTATTTGTAAAATCTAAGTCCTACTTCGTTAAATTCAGGCATTAAAATATTGTGGTTTTAATAATAATTACATCGTTCAATATAATGTATAATCAGACAAAATATTATATATTCGCACAAAAAAATGAATATTTCATCATTTTAACAAATATAATATTACAATAATTATTAAATAAATAATACAAAACCCCTAAATTATGTCTGATTTTTTAAATCAATTTGCGAGTGAATTGAAAGAGAATGTTTCTGGATATCTAGCAGTGACAGTAACTGAAATTAAAAGTGGAATTTCATACTATTCGGATTCAATATCTCCAGATTTTGACCCAGAACTTGCAGCAGCATTTAACCTTGAAGTTGTAAAAGCTAAACTGAAGGCTATTGAAGTTTTAAATTTAGATCAGAGTATTGATGATATATTAATAAATATAACTGGTCAAATTCATATTATTGATATCTCAGATGATAATAAATACTTTATTTATTTAGCAGTTGATTCAACTAAATCTAATTTAGGTATGACTAAGTCGTTATTAAATAAGTACAAGAATAAACTTTCTGGTAAGCTATAAGTTTTCTTACTTTAAAATAAAATAAAGCACAATAATTTTATTGTGCTTTATTTATGTTTTAATCTAACTCTAGTTTTGGTCTTCTAATTTTTCGGCAAGTTCCATCCAGCGCATTTCTTTTTCTTCAATGCTATCTAAAATGGCTTGTATTTTATTAGATAATTCATTGATTTGATCTTGTGTTAAATCGGGATTTAAAAACTTCTGTTCTATTTCTTTTTTATCAAACTCTAAGGATTTGATTTTGCTTTCTAGATTATTATATTCTTTTTGCTCGTTATAAGACAATGCAGTGTTGTTGTCTTTTTTCCAGTTTTTCTTTTCTTTTTTGTCTTCAGAATTTGATGTGTTCTCTGGAGGTTTACTGTCTTCGTAAGTACGATAATCTGTGTAGTTACCTGGAAAATCTTCGACAACACCTTCGCCTTTAAACACTAAAAGATGGTCTACAATTTTATCCATAAAATAACGGTCGTGTGACACCACAATTAGGCAACCAGGAAAGTCTAGTAAAAAGTCTTCTAATACATTTAGTGTAACAATATCAAGGTCGTTGGTAGGTTCGTCAAGTATTAAAAAGTTAGGGTTTTGTATTAAAACGGTACATAAATATAAACGTTTACGCTCTCCACCACTTAGTTTTTCAACAAAATCGTATTGTTTTTTTCTGTCAAATAAAAAGCGCTCTAATAATTGTTGCGCGCTAATTTGACGTCCTTTTTTTAATGGAATATAATCACCAAACTCTCTAACAATATCAATTACTTTTTGACCTTCTTTAGGATTAATACCTGCTTGAGTATAGTATCCAAATTTTACGGTTTCACCAATAATTATTTTTCCACTATCAGGTTGTGTGGTTTGGGTAAGCATGTTAAGAAAGGTAGATTTTCCTGTACCGTTTTTACCAATAATACCAACACGTTCGCCACGTTGGAAATTGTAATTAAACTTGTCTAAAATGGTTTTATTTTTAAACGCTTTAGAAAGGTTAACCATTTCTACAATTTTACTTCCTAAACGTTCCATGTTAAGTTCAAGCTCTACCACATGGTCATTTCTACGTTTATGGGCTTTGTGCTTTATTTCGGCAAAATCATCAATTCTAGATTTAGATTTTGTGGTACGTGCTTTAGGTTGGCGACGCATCCAAACCAATTCTTTTTTAAATAGTTGTTTGGCTTTACCAGTTTCTACTTGCTCTCTGGCAACACGTTCTTCCTTTTTTTCAAGGTAATAAGAGTAGTTTCCTTTGTAGCTGTATAACTCGCCATGGTCAAGTTCTATAATTTCGTTACACACACGTTCTAGAAAAAAACGGTCGTGAGTCACCATAAATAAGGTGATGTTTTCTTTAGCAAAAAAAGCTTCAAGCCACTCGATCATTTCTAGATCTAAGTGGTTAGTAGGCTCGTCTAAAATTAATAAATCAGGTTTGTTAATTAAAGCATTGGCTAGACTTAGACGCTTTTTTTGTCCACCAGATAAACTACTTATTTTTTGATCTAAATCGTCTAATTTAAGTCTGAATAATATTTGTTTGTATTGGGTTTCAAAGTCCCAAGCATTGTGTCTATCCATTTGCTCGAAAGCTTTTTGGTAGACGTCTTCATCTTCAGGATTAAGTAATGCTTTTTCGTAATTTTTAATAATATCTAACACAGGATTGTCTGCGTCAAAAATAGCTTCTTCAATAGTAAGCGTTGGATCTAGTACAGGTTCTTGTGGTAAAAAAGCGACTTTAATATCTTTTCTGTAAATAATATTACCTTGGTCAGGCACATCAAAACCAGCTAACATTTTTAGTATGGATGTTTTTCCAGTTCCGTTTTTAGCAACAAAAGCAATCTTTTGATCTTTATGAACGCTAAACGAAATGTTTTCGAATAAAGTTAATTCGCCATAAGATTTGGCAATGTTTTCTACAGTTAAATAATTCAAGACGTTAATTTTTTTACAAAGATGGTTATTTTAGATGAATAGAAGAAAAGAGAGTAGGGGAAAAGTGAATACCAAGCTGTAAGTCGGTTTTTATATTTGAAAAGCAATAATATTATATTTGAAGAAGAGTACTAACTAATCTTGTTTTTGTGACATTAAAACAGGTATTTAATAGAATAACAAAATCATGAAAATGCAGACCTGTTATTGATGTATTTTACTTTTTGTAAAAGTCCAAAAACGTCGATATATGTTTTGTTTTTCAGGTTGAAAGGTTATATTTGTGACTTATCAAACGTCTTATTAATGAAGCAAATTATTATGTGTATTGTTGTTGTACTTGGTCTTTTAAGTACATCTTGTATTACTCAAAAGGACGTGGTTTACCTTCAGGATAAAGGAACTGTTGTTAACGATTCCTTACAGATCCAAGCTTTAGCAACACCTTATAGAGTGCAAGTCAATGATTTGCTAAGTGTAAATGTTAAGGCAGAAAAAAAAGAAATTAACGATTTAGTACAAATATTTAATCCAACAACTAATATTGTTAATGATTCTGAACAATCATTGTATTACAATGGTTTTACTGTGGATTTACATGGTAATATCGAGTTTCCTATTTTAGGAGAAGTTAATGTTTTAGGCTTTACAACTGATGAAGTCGAGCAAAAAGTAAAGGATGTTATACTTCAAAAATATTTAAAAGACACTGCAAAAATATTTGTAACTGTTAAGTTGTCTGGTTTAAAATACACTACTCTGGGTGAAATAAGTAATAAAGGAACCCAAGTGTTATATCAAGATCGTGTTAATATTTTAGAAGCTATTGCTAATGCTGGAGATATTTTAGATACAGGAGACCGTAAAGATGTACTTATTGTGAGGCAATACCCTAATGGTCAAAAAATACATCACATAGACTTGACTGATATTGCAGCAATGCAATCTGAATTTTATTACATCCAACCCAATGATTTAATTATGGTTAAACCATTAAAACGTAAATCTCTAGGAGCAGGACAAACCGCTACACAAACGTTAACTACAATTGCTAGTATCTTTTCTGTATTAGTAAGCACTTATTTTTTAGCACGTAATTTATAGATTATGGAAGATCATTTAAGTAACGGTAATTCTCAAATGTTTGACTTTAAGGCTTTTGTTTACAGAGCTATTAGTTACTGGAAATGGTTTGTGTTATTATTAATTGTGGGCTTATATGTTGTTTATCAACAAAATATTAGACGCGAGTTTCCTTATACATTAGAAGCCTCATTAACTGTACAAGATGATAAAAACCCTTTATTTACTTCTAATACAAGTTTGGTTTTTAACTATGGTGGTATATCAGGAAAAGTTCAAGAAGTGTTACTTAATTTAAAGTCAAGAAAACATCATGAGAAAGTAGTCGATAGTTTAAACTTATATTTAACTTATTCTACACAAGGACGTTTTTATAAAACAGATATTTATGGTGGTCAGCCTTTTAAATTTGTTGGTTTAGATAGTGCTTATCAGGTTATAGGTCAGCCAATAAAAATTAATTTTAGTGACGCTAATACTTTTACTTTATCTTATGATTTTGGAGAAGCAACCAAAGTTACTGCTCAAAATTATCTAGATAAAAGTATTAAGGCATTTGCTTTAAAGACACCAACGTTTTCCAAGTCCTATACTTTAAATGAATATATAGACTTGCCTTTTTTTAAAGGTAGTATTGTGAAAATTAAAGCTAAAGACATAGCTATTAATACAGATTATTTTATTCAGTATAACAACTTTAACAGTACTGTATCTTCTTTTGTAAATAATTATGCTGTCACCAATCAACAAGGTTCGCCATTGTTAGTGACTAGATTAACTAATAAAAATAAAGCTAAAATTGTTGATTATATTAATACGTCTGTTTTTATTTTAGAACGTGATCAATTGCAACGTAAAAATCAATATGCCATAAATACAGTTGCTTTTATTGACAAACAATTAGCAAGGGTTAAGGGTCAGTTAAACAGAAAAGCAGACTCGTTAAACGACTTTATGCGTAGTAATAAGATATTTGATTTAGAAAACGAAAGTACTTTGCTATCGGCTAAAATTGAAGGTTATAATGACCAAAAAGAAATACTGAATCAATCGTTACTGTCTTATGATTTATTAAAAAATTACTTATTAACAAGTCAGGACTTTACAAGTTTTCCTGCGCCAGCATTACAAGGGATTGACGATCCAAATATTTCGGCAAGTATTTCTAAGATTATAAGTTTGTCCATACAAAAATCTACTTTAGAATCTTCCGTAAGAGATAATGTTTCGGTATTTGGTGATTTAAATAATCAGATAGAATCATTAAAGAATGTGATGTTAGAAAACATTGCTTCGGTTAAAACCAACATTGGTTATCAAATTCAATCTATCAATTCAAAAATATATAGTTCAGAAAGTCAATATTCTACTTTACCAGAAAGTCAACAAAAATTAGAAGCTATTGAGCGCGAGTATTTACTTAGTCAAAGTACTTATAATTTGTATTTGGCTAAACGTGGTGAAGCCGATTTAATAAAAGCCTCTAATATTTCTGATATTATTTTAATTGAGCCAGCAAAAGATATAGGTCAAGGTCGTAATAAGGTTAACCTTAGCATACGCTATGTGTTTGCTGTTTTGGCAGCTTTAATACCAATTATAATACTTGCTTTTATTATTACATTTTTTGACAATAAAATACATGTTCCGAGTGATTTAGAAAAACTGGCTAATATTCCGTTATTGGGTGTTGTCGGTAAAAATGATACAGATAATAATTTGGCTGTATTTAATAAGCCTAAATCAGCAGTAGCAGAGGCATTTAGAGCTGTACGTTCTAGCCTTCAATTTATATATAAAAAGCATGAATTAGAAGGGACTAAAACCGTTATGGTGACGTCTTCAATTAGTGGAGAAGGTAAAACGTTTTGTTCTATTAATATAGCGTCTGTTTTCGCTTTAAGCGGAAAGAAAACCGTGTTAGTAGGGTTAGATTTACGTAAACCGAAGATTTTTGGCGATTTTGATATTGATAATTCTATTGGTGCAGTTAATTATTTAATAGGTCAAAAGGATTTATCTGAAGTCGTGCAAAAGACTAAAGTTGAACATTTGGACGTCATAACCTCTGGACCTATTCCTCCTAATCCATCAGAATTACTGATAGGAGAACAAATGGATCGTTTTATAGAGGAGTTAAAAGCGAATTACGATTATATTGTTTTAGATACACCACCTCTTGGTTTAGTAGCCGATGCGTTTGAGTTAATTGAATATGCGGATGCGTCTTTATATGTTGTACGCCAGGATTATACTAAAAAAGAAATGCTAGGTTTAATTAATGATAAGCATAATAAAGGAGAGGTAAAAAACATCAGTTTTTTGTATAACTTTTATGATCAAAAAGGAAAGTATGGTTATGGTTACGGTTATGGCTATGGTGCTTATGGTAATGGCTATCATGAAAATGAAGTAGAAAAGCTAACGGTATTAAATAAAATTAAAGGACTGTTTAAAAAGTAACCGTATAATTTTTAAAAAAAATAAATAACAAACATTGAATTCTGTTTCAGAAAATAACGACTGGTTATATACAATTTCACCTAAACGAAAATTAATAGATCTTAATTTTAAAGAAATTTGGCGTTATCGTGACTTGCTATTTTTGTTTGTTAAACGCGATATTATAACTCAGTATAAGCAAACCATATTAGGTCCATTATGGTATTTTATACAACCCTTGTTTACAGGAGTTATATTTACTTTAATATTTAATAATCTAGCAGCAATACCAACAGGAGATGGTATCCCGTCGTTTTTATTTAATTTAGCAGGTATCACGTCTTGGAACTATTTTAGCACCTGTTTAACAGGTACAAGTAATACCTTTTCAGCTAATCAAGGTATTTTTGGAAAGGTGTATTTTCCTAGGGTTATCACACCTTTATCTGTGGTGTTTTCAAATTTGTTAAAATTCGGAATTCAACTTTTAGTATTTACTATTTTTTACCTGTATTTTGTGTTCTTTACAGACACAGCTTACAGTGCATTACCACAATTAGAAATACTATTTCTTCCTGTTTTAATAACTTTTATGGGCTTGTTTGGTTTAGGATTTGGAATGATTATCTCGTCCATGACTACTAAATACAGAGATTTAACTTTCTTGGTTGGTTTTGGCGTCCAGTTATTAATGTATGCTTCGGCTGTGATGTACCCCTTGTCTTATTTTAAGGAAAAAGTACCTGAATATTCTTGGATTGTTGAGTATAACCCAATGACTACCATTATAGAGTTGTTTAGATATATGACCTTGGGTGTTGGTGAGTTTTCAATATCAAAATTTATTTATGCTGGAAGCGTCAGTATTATAGTGTTTTTGATTGGATTGGTCATTTTTAATAAAACGGAAAAGTCTTTTATTGACACGGTTTAGTTTGGTTATTAGTGAGGTAGTGAGAAGTGAAGCGTGAGTATTTAGAAGTGAATAGTGAAATAGATAAAAAGAAGAATGATTAGTTTTTTTGTTTTTTATTATTCTGTAAATATTATGTAATATTTTAATTAGGTGTTGGATTAGTTCTTCTTTAGTATATCTCCCTTTTGTTTTGAACAGGAGATATTTTTGTTTAACAGTTTTTTTAATCTTTTGAAGCACTTTTGTTAGTTTTTAACTAAAGTGGTTAACTCTGGTGCATTACCATGAACTATCTATGGCTTTACTATGGAGTATCTATGGAGTATCCATGAAGTATCTATGAAGTAACTATGGTTTAGGAAGATGAAAGTTAGAAGTGAGAGATTGAAAGTAAAAAGAGGATAGTGAAATAGTGAGGAGTTAGAAGTGAATGGTTAGAAATGACCGGTTATAGTTGACTGGTAGCGTGATAATTGGTGTTTATTATTTTGCTATCGGTTGTTTTGGGATTACTATTTATTACTAAAAAAATGAAAACTATTGAGTATTAGAAAAACTTTTTTTTACAAAAGCATCATAGTTTTGCTGTCTGATTGGCTATAATTTTTGTTATTTTACCTGCTTAAAGTATATTGTTTGCTACAAACATTGAATAATAAAAATAATGAGTGTTATTTTAAAAGCTGAAAATATCTCTAAACAATACCGTTTAGGTCTTGTTGGTACAGGTACGATTAGTCATGATTTAAATAGATGGTGGTCTAAAATACGTGGTAAAGACGACCCGTATTTAAAAGTCGGCGACAATAACGATCGTAGTACAAAAGGAGAGTCTCAGTATGTTTGGGCTTTACAGGATATTAATTTTGAAGTTAAACGCGGAGAAGTTTTAGGTATTATTGGTAAAAATGGCGCAGGAAAATCAACACTTTTAAAAATACTTTCTAAAGTTACCAGTCCAACCACCGGAGAAATTAAAACAAGAGGACGTATCGCGTCTTTATTAGAAGTAGGAACCGGGTTTCATGGAGAGATGACAGGTCGAGAAAACATCTATTTAAATGGAGCGATTTTAGGAATGACTAAAAAAGAAATAGCTTCTAAAATAGATGAAATTATAGATTTTTCTGGTTGCCAACGTTATATAGATACGCCTGTTAAACGTTATAGTTCTGGTATGACGGTAAGATTAGCGTTTGCAGTAGCCGCTTTTTTAGAGCCAGAGATTTTGGTGATAGATGAAGTTTTGGCTGTAGGAGATGCCGAGTTTCAGAAAAAAGCGATAGGTAAAATGCAGGATATCTCAAAAGGAGAAGGACGTACAGTTTTGTTTGTAAGTCATAATATGGCAGCTGTAAAGAGTTTGTGTACAAGAGGTGTTGTTTTGGAGCATGGAAAGGTTGTTTTTGAAGGAGGTATAGAAAAAGCCATCAATCATTATCTCTCGATAGGTAAATTGAGTGTTGAGGATGTAAATACTACTTTAGGTGTTTTTAATTTAGAAAATCATAAAGATAAAACTGCAAAAGGATTCGGAATTATTGAAGCTAAAGTATTTGTAAATGGTGTTTTGTCAGAACATTTAGAGTCAGGGTCCAATTTAATGTTTGAACTAACCATAATATCTAATAGGGATTTATTTAAACCAGAGGTTGGTTTTGCCATTAAAGATGAAAATGATATATCATTTATTGCATTGAATAATATAAATATTGGGAAAACCCTAAATATTGAAAAAGGATTAAATATTGTGAGAATAGAAATTAAAGATTTTCCTATTTATGCTTCAGGAAATTACTTTATTAATTTTTATTTTGGTGATGATGGTTCAGTAGATTATGAGTGTTTAATGGATGCAATTAATATTAAGAATGTAACTCATGATGTATATGCTTCTGGTAGACAATTGGTAGAGAGTTTAAATAAAATTTATCACAAATCTATAGAAATTAAAAGACTATGATATTTTTATATAATTATGTGTATTTGGTAATAAGAAAACTATTAAAAAAACTAGACTTTAAATCTGTTGTTTTTTTTTCTTTACCATCTAGTAAAGATTTAATGGAATTAACTTTTAAGGTTAATAAATCCTTTTCTTTTATTCAAGTTGGAGCTAATGATGGTGTTAGTTTTGATGATTTATATGAATTTGTAAAAAAAAGGGATTCCAAAGGTTTAGTTATAGAGCCAATCAAAAAATATTTTAATGAATTAACTTTAAATTATAATTACAATCAACAAATAATAGGTATAAATAAGGCTTTACATCCCTCAAAAAATAAAGTTTTAGTTTTTAAAGTTGTGGATAATGCGATAATAAATTATCCAGAATGGGTAAAGGGAATAGCCTCTTTAAGTCTTGATCATTTAAAAAAACATAATATAATGCACGAAGATATTGAAGAAGAAGAGGTTAAAGCTGATTCTTTTTCTAATATAATTAAAAGTAATTATAATTTTAAAAATTTAGATTATTTACAAATTGATACAGAAGGGTTTGATTTAGAGGTTCTTAAGATGTTTGATTTTAGTAATTTTAAGCCCAATATTATTAAGTATGAAAGTGTAAATCTTAGTAGTCGTGATTTTAAAGAATCTGTTAAGCTACTAAAAAGTAAAGGTTATTATGTTTTTAAAGAAATGAATGATAACATTGCTATTAATCTATCAACTGTTCGATTAAAATGATACCTAAAATTATACATTATTGTTGGTTTGGAAAAAAAAAGAAACCTACTCCTGTAAAAAAATGTATCAAAAGTTGGCGTCAACATATGCCAGGTTTTGAATTTATTGAATGGAATGAAGATAATTGTGATTTGACTTCCCCTTTTTTGCAGTCATGTATAAAACTCAAAAAATGGGCTTTTATTTCAGACTATATTAGATTAAAAAAACTTTATGAATATGGAGGGATTTATTTAGATACTGATATGCTTGTATTTAAAAACCTCGAACCATTACTAAAACATAAATGCTTTTTTGGAGCAGAAGATTACGATTATGTTAGTGCTGGTATCATAGGTTGTATTAAGAATAACTTGTTTATTAATAAACTTTTAAAGCGTTATGAAAAAATAGAAGGAATAACAATTAATACAAATCTAACAAATCTAACTATACCAAAAATAATTACAAAGTGTTTAAAACAAGAAGTTAATTTAAGCGATATGGTATTTGACAAAGTTGAAAATTTTCAAGAGATAGTCGTTTATCCATATAAGTATTTTTATCCATTACCATTTGATAAAAGGTATGTAGTTAAAAACTATAGTCAATTTTTTTATTCAGAAACTTACGCTATTCACCTTTGGAATGCTTCATGGATTGATTACAGTGAGTTTCATTATTTACGAGTAGGTGAGTATAGAAAAGGTTTTTTTAAAATTTTATCCGGTAATAATTCTCAAAAAGTTAATCTAAAGTATTTAAAAAAAATAATAGCTTCTATTTATCAATCTTTAAAATGAATCACTTAATATCTATAATCATCCCATGTTATAATCAAGGTCTTTATCTTGATGAAACCATAGCTTCTGTTTTAAATCAAAGCTATACTAATTGGGAATGTATACTAATAAATGATGGTAGTACGGACAATACTGCTAGTATTATAGAAAAATGGGAATCGATTGATAATAGGATTAAAAGCCATTACAAAGAAAACGGAGGATTATCTAGCGCAAGAAATTTAGGTTTAGAAAAAGCTAATGGAGATTATATTCAGTTTTTGGATTCTGATGACATATTAGATTCTGGTAAACTATATATCGCTTTAGAATATTTAAAAAATAATAATCTGGATATAGCCGTTACAAATTATGCCCGTTTTACAGAGGATGTTAAGATTATAACTCCACCATATTACACTTTAAAACAAGAATTTTTAAACTATAATAGTGTACTTTATCAATGGGATACTAATTTTACGATACCAATACATTGCGCTTTATTTAAAGCAAGTTTGTTTAAATCTTTTCAATTCCCTGACGCTTTAAAAGCGAAAGAAGATTGGTACATGTGGACAGTCTTGTTTTACAATAAACCTAAAGTAGGTTATGTAAGTGATACTTTATGTTTTTATCGTATACATGCTAAAAGTATGACAGGAGATAATTTTAATCATATGATTAATAATACTAAGTTGTTTTATGATTTGATTAAAGCGGTAATACCTGAGGAGGATTATATAAAACTTATAGAATTATCAAATAAAAAGTACATTGATAAAAGTGCTATTGAAAGTCAAAAAGCGCAACAGATAAAACAATCTAATGCTTTTAAAATAGGAAATAAAATAGAAGTTATTTTAAAAAAGATTGGGTTAAATAAACTAAGTCAAAAAATAATTAAAAAGTATAGTGAAAAATAATGCTAGCCATCGTTATTCCATATTATAAAATTAATTTTTTTGAAGCAACATTACAAAGTTTAGCCTCTCAAACTAATAAACAATTTCACGTCTATATAGGTAATGATGCTAGTAATACTGATCCCTCAAATCTACTAGAAGCCTATAAAAACAGTTTTTTATTTACTTACAAGAAATTTGATAATAATCTAGGTGGTCAAAATTTAGTAAAGCAATGGGAGCGTTGTATGGCAATGACAGCAAATGAAGACTGGATAATGATTTTAGGCGATGATGATGTTTTGGGAGCGCATGTAGTCGATTCGTTTTACAAAAACTTGAGGTTCATTGAAAAGGAAAAATCGACTGTTGTTAGATTTGCAACAAAAATTATCAATCAAAATGGAGATGAGATATCTCCAACATTTTTTCATCCAAAAACAGAATTTGCAACGGATTTTTTACTTAGAAAACTCAAAGGAGGCACTAGAAGTTCATTAAGTGAGTACGTTTTTAAAAAAGATAAAATTAACATCATTAAATTTAAATGTTTTCCTTTAGCCTGGTCTAGTGATACACTAGCTGTTGTTGAGTTTTCTGAAAATAATCCAATTTTCACCATAAATAATACGTTGGTCTATTTTAGGCTTAGTGGTATTAATATTACTAGTCAAGATGATTCTATTGAAAAAAACAAGGCTTGGTTTCAATTTTATTATTATTTAATGTCAAAATATGGAAAGCAGTATTCTAATGAATTATTAGAAATGTTATTTGATAAAATTGAAAAAGTTCAATTGAACAACAAAAAAACACCAGTTAGATGGTTTAAATTATTTAGATTATATATTATGTTTTCTAAATATTCAAGAATTTTATTGTTATCTAAAAAGGTGAAAAAAAGTATTATATGAAGTTTTTAATTATTGTTCAAGATTTAAGGGTTAGTGGAACTAGTGCAGGAATTGGAAGACGGTCTCTATTAGCAAAATTACGTAAGGTATATCCTAAAGCTAAAATTGATGTTCAATACTTTATTCAAAGTGATACCAATGATGAATTAGAGTTATTACCAGTAAACTCTATAAAAAAGAATATTGTTAATACAACAGTTCCAAAACTTATTATTTTTTTTAATCGCTTTTATTGGAGAATATTTAACATATCTCTAAAAGAACGCTATATACATAGACAGTATGCAAAGATTATTAAAAAACTAGATTACAAGAAATATGACCATATTTTTATTACGAGTTCAGGGCTTGACCATGAAACTATTTTAGCTACGTATAATCTACCAATTTTGAAAAGAGCAAATATTGTTTTTCATGATCCTTATCCCTTAACTTGGTATGTAGGGACAAACTATAAAGTAGATAAATTAGAGCTATTTCGTTTAAAGCATATAATGAAAATTGTAGAGCAAGCTAAAACTTGTTCAAGTACAGCGCAATATATGTCTCATGACTTACAGTATTTGTATGCCTCAAGAAAGAAATTTTATACTTTACCACATCAGTTCGATAAATCTGTTTTTAATTTGTCAGACACTTCTCAAGTTTTAAAAAAAACAAAAAAAGTTCGAATCTCTTATAATGGAGCATTCATGTTTGGGCGTAATCCAGAAATTTTGCTGTTAGCTTACAATAAATTATTAGATGAAAATCCAATCTATAAAAAACATACAGAGTTTGTTTTACGAGTTAAAGGAGATGGAATAGAGTTTTTGAAGCAAAAGTTTAGAAAGATTGAAAATATTAAAATTTTAGAAACATTAAATTTTTCTAACTCTTACAATGAACAAGTTTATGAAAGTGATATTTCTGTTATATTAGAAAATGGTCCAAAATATTGTAATATTTTAGTAGGTAAGGCACCACTGCTAGATGCGTATAATAAACCTATAATATGTATTTCTCCTGAAAAGAGTGAATTAAGAAAAATTATAGTTGATAAAAGATGTATTGCCAATATGGGCAATATAGAGGATATAAAAGATAAGCTAGATGTTTTGATAAATAACAGGTTAACAACTAATGAGAAATTTAATGTTTTTGGTGATTATTTTTGTGAAAAAAAATTTGAACAGAATTTAAACTTAATATTAAATAATTAGCATATTAAAATTTTTAGATGAGAATAGGCAGTAATCCACAAAAGAAAAATTATAAAACAGATATGACTTTTAGTTTGATAATAGAAATGTTTGTATTTACTCAAGAATGATAAATCTATTTTTGATGTAATAAAAAGTTCGATTAAATCATCAGTACTTATAATACCGTGTACTTCAAAAATTATAGATTATGGTTGTTGAAAAGTAATAAATTCGTTATAATTATTAATAGAAAATATAGATACTTTAATTGGTGCTTTTTGTACATATGTATTTAGATTGAAAATTCCAAAAAGTTGTTAGATATATAAAGTGAGATTTTCCATACTAATCACCTCAAAAAACAGAATAGAAGATTTAAAGATAACTTTAAATAAAATTTCCTATTTATTTGAAAAAGAAGATGTTGAGTGTGTTATTTGTGATGATGGTTCTACAGATGGCACATTCCAGTATTTAAAAGATAATTATAAGCAAATACAGGTTATACAAAACAAAACAAGCAAAGGTTTAATTTTTAGTAGAAACCGTTTGTTAGATTTAACTACAGCAGATTATGCTATAACTTTAGATGATGATGCTCATATTGTTTCTAATAACCCCTTAGGAATTATTGAGGATTTTTTTTTGAATAATAGTCAATGTGCAGTAATAGCCAGTAGGATTTTTTGGGGAAAAGACTTACCTATTAATATTACAGATACCTCTAATAATACAAGAGTAAAAGGCTTTGTAGGTTGTGGTCATGTTTGGCGTATGAATGCGTGGCGAAGTATACCAAATTATCCCGATTGGTTTGTGTTTTATGGTGAAGAGGAGTTTGCAAGCTATCAATTGTTTAAAAAACAATGGGAAGTATGGTATGTTCCAGCACTATTTATTCAGCATCGTGTAGATGTGAAATCCAGAAAGAAGAATAAAGATTATACTACAAGGTTAAGACGCTCCTTAAGGTCTGGTTGGTATTTGTATTTTATGTTTTACCCCTTACATTTAATACCTAAAAAGTTTTTATATACCTTGTGGATGCAATTAAAATTAAAAGTATTTAAAGGTGATTTTAAAGCCTTAATAGCTATAGTTCTAGCGCTATTTGATATATTTTATAATATGCCTAGATGTTTTTTAAATAAAAATAGATTAACTCAAAAAGAATATACTTCCTATAAGTCATTAATTGACACAAAAATTTATTGGAAAGAATGACTTATTAATAAAATTTTTAAAATGATAGATAAATCTAAAATAGCCATTTTATCAACGGTGAACAATTTCAACCTTTATAAAAAAAGCGCAGCACTTTATCCTAAAGATATTAAAAGCTATGTTATTGACGGGAGTAATGGAATGTTTGGAATCCATAGTATTACATACATGATGAAAATCTTTAAAAATAAAGATATTGAATGGCTAATATTAATGGATGAAGATGCATTGTTTGTAAACTCCGACCTATTATTTCCATTAATAGAATACATGACAATAAATGATTATATAATTAGCGGTATGCGTGATGGAGGTGCTTTGCCTGAACGTTCTGGTAATCCTTATGTAATGAATCCTTTTTTTTCTGTTATTAATTTTAAAAAATTGAAACAAATTTGGAACAAAAAAGAAGTGCTATCAAATCACTTTATAAATGAAGATGAATTTTCTGAAGATTTATCTCATTTAAAATATCCTTATAACAAAAAAAGTATGAGTGAACCTTATTATTGCTTTTATTTCTGGTTAAAAAGAAAAGGGCATAAATTATTGTATTTAGATGTTGATTTACCTTTTAAAGATGATAAGATCACTAATGTTGTGAAGGACTTAAACGGTGAATCAATCGTATACCATACTTGGTTTTCTAGAGAGTATGGAGATACACGAGGTAGACATACTGAAAGAATTAATAATGTTTTTAAAGAATTTGAAAATAAAGTAAATAACTATAAAAAACCTATTATTTATAAAGACTATCTTTTTCCTTTAAAGGACAGGTTTAGAAGATTAAAAAAAAATACTAAAAAAAGATTCAGAGGTTTAGGTGTAAATATTAACTAATATTATAAAAAATGATTGATTTTTTAAAAAAGAAACTTACTGAAAAGCAGTGGCTTAAATTAAAATATAAATTAAGAAATTATAAGGCTTTATTTTTTCCATTTAATTTATCAAAAATAGCAAGAATACATAAGACAGATAAATTTGGATATCATTTTTATACTCCACATTATCAAAAGCATTTTGGTAAATATAAATTTAAACGTAATACTATTTTAGAAATTGGAGTTGGTGGTTATCATCGTCCATTAAATGGTGGTAATTCTCTTAGAATGTGGAAAAGTTACTTTCCATTTTCTAAAATTTATTCATTAGATATATATGATAAATCTTTTTTGGAGGAGCGTAGAATTAAAATATTTCAAGGTAGTCAAGTCGATATCCCATTTCTAGATAAAATAACAACTGAAACTGGTGATTTTGATTTAATTATAGATGATGGAAGCCATATAAATGAGCATGTAATAGAAAGTTTCAAATATTTCTTTCCTAAATTAAAAAAAGGAGGTATTTATGTAGTAGAAGATACACAAACCTCTTATTGGGAAGACTATGGAGGAAACTCAACTAATTTAGATAGTAAACATACAATTTATGGTTTTTTTAAAAGTTTAATTGATGGCTTGAATAATGAAGAATTTTTAATAGATAATTATAAAAAAACTTACTTTGATAAGCACATTGTTTCAATGCACTTTTACCATAATATGATTTTTATTTATAAAGGCGATAATGATGAAAAATCGAATTATGTTATAAATAATAAGAAACCAAATGCCTAAACCAAACATAGCCATAATAACCACTGTTGCTAATTTTGAATTGTATAATATTACTTCAAAACTATTTCCCCAAAACATACGAAAGTATGTGATTGATGGAAGAAATGGAATGCATGGTATAAGTAGTATTTATTATATGTTTGAGAAGCTAAAAGATGAAAATATCGATTGGTTAATTATGGCAGATGAAGATGTTATTTTTAATGATAGTGAAATTGTTTTTTCGATAATAGAAACAATGAAAACCAATAATTATAGTGTGGCTGGTGTTAGAGATGGAGGTGTAATAAAACACAGAACGTTTAATCCTTATATGATAAATACTTTTTTTTCAATTCTAAATTTTAGAGAAGTGTTAAGTATTTGGGATAAAAAAGAGTTACAAAAGAATCAATATATTGTTAAAAATGAATTTTCAAATCAAGATTTAAACCTTGAAGGACAATATGATGTTAATAGTTTGTATGAACCTTATTATTGTTTTTATCTCTGGTTGAAAAGACAGAACAAAAAAATTCTATATTTAGATGCGAATATGCATCCAGATACTATATCTAATACAGTTTTGTTTAGAAATAAAGTTTTTTTATGCCATACATGGTATGCCAGAAGTTATGGTAAAAATGAAAAACATACAAACAGAATAGATGTTATACTTAACAAAAATAAGGCGGCAATAGATAGTGGATTAAATAAACAAGATTATATCCTGTATAAAGCACCATTTTTTGCCTTAGAACAAAAAACCAACAAGTTTTTAAAAAAAATTAAACGTAAATTAAAAATAGCATAACCTATCAAAACCATCGCCATCATACCAGCACGAGGCAACTCCAAACGCCTACCTGAAAAAAACATAAAACTTTTGGATGGTATACCATTATTGGTGCATAGTATTAAGTATGCTAAACAATTTGATTTTATAGACGCTGTATATGTGTCTACAGATTGTGACACTATAAAGGCAATAGCATTAGCGCATGGAGTTAAGGTTATAGACAGACCAGAACATTTAGCTGGAGATTTTGAGCCTACAGTAAGCGCATTAAAACATGTTTTAGGTGCTGTAAATACTAAAGTAGATGTAGTGGTGTTGTTACAAGCCACTAATCCGTTACGACCAAAACTATTATTACAAGATGCATTTACTGTTTTTAATCAAGTAAAAGCAGGCAGTTTGTTTACAGTGTCTCAAAATCACCTTAAATTTGGAACTATAAAAAACGAACAGTTTAAACCATATAATTATAAACCAGGACAGCGCAGTCAAGATTTAGAACCTTTATTTTATGAAAACGGGTTACTATATATCACCAAGGCTAGCTGTATTTTAAATGATGAGATTATAACTAAGGATGCTTATCCTTTAGTCATTGATCATCCTTTTGCAAAAGTTGATATCGATACACAAGATGATTTTGATTATGCTGCGTTTATGCTAAACCATTATAATAATGAGTAATCCATATATAGAGATAGCAGGTAGAAAAGTAGGGCAAGATTTTCCGCCTTTAGTCATTGCCGAAATAGGTATTAACCATGAAGGTTCTTTACAAGTCGCTAAAGACATGGTAGATGCTGCCCATCGTGCAGGCGTTGAGGTAGTAAAACACCAAACCCATATTGTAGCCGATGAAATGAGTGGTGCTGCAAAACAAGTTATTCCTGGTAATGCCGACGTGTCAATATATGATATTATGGAGCGTTGCTCATTACATGAAGCAGATGAATTAGCGCTTAAAGATTATGTAGAATCAAAAGGGATGATTTTTATTTCTACACCATTTTCTAGAGCAGCAGCAGAGCGTTTAAAACGTTTTGATATTCCTGCCTATAAAATAGGCTCTGGTGAATGTAATAATTATCCATTACTAGAACACATTGCGCAATTTGGTAAACCTGTTATTTTAAGTACTGGTATGAATACAATTGCCAGTGTAAAAAAAGCAGTTGCTATTTTTGATAAATATAAAGTACCAGTCGCCTTATTACATACCACCAATTTATATCCCACACCAACACATTTAGTACGTTTTGGAGCGATGCTGGAATTACACGAGGCTTTTCCTGATAAGGTCTTTGGGTTGAGTGATCATACTTTAAATAACAATGCGTGTTTAGGAGCAGTAGCATTAGGAGGTTCTATTTTAGAACGTCATTTTACAGATCACATGCAACGTACAGGACCAGATATTGTATGTAGTATGGATGAACAAGCTTGTAAAGCTCTTATTACAAATAGTGCTGAAATGGCTTTAATGCGAGGCGGTACTAAAGCACCTGCAAAAGAAGAGCAGGTGACTATAGATTTTGCTTTTGCAACGGTATGTACTATAAAGCCTATTGCAGAAGGAGAACTCTATACTAAAGATAATATTTGGGTAAAACGACCAGGAACAGGCGCGATTTTAGCCGATAAGTTTGATAGTATTTTAGGTAAAAAAGCAACCAGATCCATAGCAAATGATGAACAATTAACTTGGGCAGATATTGAGTAATATTAAAAAAATAGCATTTTTAACAGGTACCAGAGCTGATTTTGGTAAAATAAAACCTTTAATACAAAGCGTAGAGTCTGAAACAGGATTTGAGGCTCATGTGTTTGTGACAGGTATGCATTTGCTTGAAGCTTATGGTTATACGTTAATAGAAGTAGAACGCTGTGGTTTTAAGCATATTTCTACTTTTAATAATCATACGCATGAAGCTACCATGGATTTAACGTTAGCAAAAACAATAACAGGTTTTTCTAATTTTATAGCAGAAACACAACCCGACTTAATAGTTATACATGGTGATAGGGTAGAAGCTTTAGCAGGTGCAATTGTAGGTAGTTTAAATAATGTTTTAGTGGCACATATTGAAGGCGGAGAACTTTCTGGTACCATAGATGAGCTTATACGACATGCTACAAGTAAAATGAGTCATATTCATTTTGTGGCAAATGCACAAGCCAAGCAGTTACTGGAGCAAATGGGAGAATTGCCAGGTTCTATTTATACTATAGGGTCACCAGATATAGATGTTATGTTTTCAAGTACGCTACCTAATTTAAGTATCGTTAAGGATTACTATAATATCCCTTTTAAAGATTATGCAGTTGCTATGTTTCATCCTGTCACGACAGAACATGAAGATATGGAAGACTATGCTCAACAATATGTAGATGCTTTATTGCAAAGTGGTAAAGAATATGTGGTGATATATCCTAATAACGACTTAGGTAGTCAAGCCATATTAAAAGCTTATAAACGTTTAGAAAATAATCCGAAGTTTAGAATATTTCCTTCTATAAGATTTGAATATTTTTTAACCTTGTTAAAGTATGCTAATTTTATAATAGGTAATAGTAGTGCAGGTGTAAGAGAAGCGCCATATTATGGTATTCCAACAATAAATATAGGTACACGTCAAGATAATAGAGCGGTTTTAAATTCAATAATCAATACCAATTACACAAAAGATGCTATTGTTGAGGCTATTTTAAAAGATAAAATAAAACAACCTAAAGCACTTGATGTTTTTGGAAACGGAAAGAGTGCCGACGCTTTTATTCACTCATTAAAATTAGACCGCTTTTGGGAGGTTAACCATCAAAAACAATTTAGAGCTATATAATGAAAACATTAGGATTGGTAATTACAGATGGTGTTGGCTTTAGAAATTTTATATTAAGTGATTTTTTGAAGGAAGCTGAGCAACAATTTGATAACGTTATTATTTTATCATGTTTACCCAAATCTGTATATAAAACGCATACCGACTGTCAAGTTATAGAGTTGGATGTATTTACTGAAGGTTATGCAACTTGGTTTTTTAGAAAAGCTAAAGAGATTGCCCATTTGAAATTACATGCTAAGGGTAATTTAGGGATTCAGGATAATTTAAAAACTAACAGGTCAACTTTAAAAACTACTCGTGGTTATGGTACACGCTTTATTTATAAATTAACCACGTTGTTTCATTCAGAGAAAGCGATACAAAAGTTTCAATATTTTCAAAATAAAACTTTTGCAAATCATACTATTACAGCGCAATACAAAACTATTTTAGAGGATAAAGCGATAGATTTATTGTTTTTTACTCACCAACGACCTCCATACATAGCGCCTTTAGTCTATGCAGCACAGCAATTAAAAATTAAAACAGCAGCTTTTATTTTTAGTTGGGATAATTTAGCGTCTAAAGGCAGGATGGCCTCCAGTTTTGATTATTATTTAGTATGGAGTACACTAATGAAAAAGGATTTGTTACAATTTTATAGTACAATACAAGACCAGCATGTAAAAGTTGTAGGTACGCCACAATTTGAGCCTTATGTATTGCCAAGGTACAAAACCAGTAAAGCCGACTTTATAAAAGCCTTTCGTTTGGATGCTTCATTACAAACCATTTGCTTTAGTTGTGGCGATAGTTCTACCAGTAAAAATGACGAATTATATATCACAACTATAGCCGAAGCTATAAAAAACCAACAGATACCAGCAGTTAATTTTATAGTAAGAACCTCTCCAGCAGAAGACCCAAAACGCTTTGATACTTTGGTAAAAGGGTTTCCTTTTATAAAATGGAATTTTCCTAAATGGGAACAAGTTAGAGCTAACCATCAAGAGTCTTGGTCGCAACGTATACCATCTACTGAAGATGTAAAACAACTTAGAGCCTTGTTGGAATATTGCGATTTAAATATTAATATGCTGTCTACTATGAGTTTGGATTTTATGTTATTTGATAAACCCGTAATCAATACTATATTTGGTAATGCTAACAATGGTTTATATGATGATCAACGTTTTTTAGGTTATGAGCATATCATGCATGTTGTAAATAGTAAAGCGACAAATATTGTCACTACTACAGCAGAATTAATTCAAGCAATTAATCATGATTTAACTAAAGATAGCAACACTAAAAATCGTAAACAACTTATTGCTCAGCAAATTGGTGTGGACTTAATAAGCACCAGCCAATTGACTGTAAAAACACTAATGCAATGGAGTTAGGCACAAATCATATTGCCATAATCTGTAACTACAAATTACTAGACAGTCGAGTAGGTGGTATGGATTATTTTTTCTGGGCCTTTAATAGATCCTGTCAAGATAATAACATTCGTGTCGATTGGTTTTTTCCAAATTCAGCAACACATGGTCAGTATAATGAGTTTCATATTATAGAAAGCAACAGCACCTCTTTACAAGCTCATTTTATTAAGCATGTTAAAATAACTCAAACAACTTATACTCATGTTATCACACATTTTGTAGAGTTATGTACTTCATTTCATGCTGAGGTCAAGCAATTATTACGTACAAAAGTTATAGCAGTAGACCATAATCCAAGACCTTTAGGAGGTTATACACCTGTAAAACAGCTCAAAAAGCGAATTAAAGGCTATTTATATGCTAAACATATTGATCAATTTATTGGTGTTTCGGATTACACAAGCGATGCTATTATAAAGGATTTTGGTAGTTTTTTAAAACCAAAGATTAAAACCGTTTATAATGGGGTTTTAATTCAGGATATTGTGCCTAAAGTTTCAGAAAGAGCAATGTTGAATCCTAAATTTATAGTGGTGTCACATTTGAGATTTTCAAAAGGGATTCAAGATTTAATAGTAGCAATTAGCAACTTACCACGACACTTGATTAAAGACTTAAAAATTGATGTTTTTGGAGATGGACCATATAAAAACGAATTATTACACTTGGTTAGTAAATATAAATTAAACACTGTTTTTACTTTTAAAGGTAGCAGTGCGACATTAAATTCTAATTACCAACATTACGATTATCTATTGCAACCTACACATATGGAATGTTTTAGTTTATCTGTTTTAGAGAGTTTAGCAGCTAATATACCAGTAATTACAACGCCAGTTGGAGGTAATGAAGAAGTTGTTACTCATGAAAAAAACGGATTTATATTTAAAGCTAAAGATATATTTGCATTAACAGCTCTGTTAGAATCTATTATAACAGGAGAAAAGCAGATTAAAATAAATACACGTAAATTAATTGAGGATCAATTCTCAATTGAGTTGATGGTAAAGCATCATTTTAGTTATATTGTCAGCTAGGTTAATTATATCAATGGATTAAAGAAATGAGTAGAATGATACATTATAAAAAAATAAAAAAGTTTGTTTTTGAATATAAATGGGTTTTTTTTGTAGTTTTCATAAGTGTACTATCTTCTCTAAGATCTTTATTTTTACCTCTTTTTGCTGATGAAATAACATACAATAAACTTGGAGAGCACCTTTTAGAAGGTAAATACTTTTTAATTGATTACCCTTCGACAGTAACTCCAATTATTCCGTTACTTTTCGCATTCTTTAAGATTAAAAGTTTTCCTGCTTTAGGGTTTGTTATCCATAAAATTTTTAATGTTACTTTAGTTTTATATACCTTAAAATATATATATCTATTTTTAAGAAAACAAAATATCAATACAGAAATAGCATTAACAATCACTGCCTTGACTATTGTTAATCCAATAGCTGTTAATAATTTTTCTAGTTTATATCCAGAAGCTGTATTGTTTTTTTGTTTTTGGGGATTTATATATTATTCTAATTTGGAATTTAGTAGTAAAAACTTATTTAAAATGTTATTGTTTTTTATGGTTTTGATACTGACAAGGTATGTTTATGCAGTGTTAGGTATTTTAGTCTTAATTACTTTTTTTAGATATTTAAAAGATAATAGAAAAAAATATTTCAATAAAATATTAAAATATTCTATAATTGTTTTAATTCCAATAGTACTTTGGGTAAAGTATGTTTATAATATAGAACAAAGTAACCTTTCAGAAATAAGTTATTTTGATAGGTTTAAAGTAGAAAACCCATTACTATATAATATTAAATGTGGTTTAGGATTAACAAAGCACCATGAGGTTACTAAAATTAATGGCTTACCTGCATTTGTTTCATTATTTGTACCTATAACTGGCTTGAGAAGTTATGTTATGAGTTTGATTTTAATTTCAGCATTTGTTTTAGGTTATATTTTTAAGAGTAAAACATATGGAATACAAATGTTGTTTGCGGCTATAGTTTTAGTCATGTTAGGATTTATTGTTGCAGGAACAGGCTTTAGTCGATATTGGTTAGTTTTACTTCCAGGTTTCTTTTTAGGGTTCTATTTATTATGGCATAAAATCAACTTAAAAGATAGTTGGTACATTTATGGGGCTCAAATTATATCTGTCCTATATATAATTAATGAAATCAGGTTGGATTTTTTTGTGATAAATAATAATTTGTAAATAGTATGTTATGAAAGAAAAATTATTGATATATATGCCTGCTTTAAATGAGGCAGAGACTATTTACAAAGTAATCAAGTCGATACCAAGGACTTTTAAAGGTATTGAAACTGTAGAGGTGTTGGTTGTAAATGATGGTAGTACAGATAATACAAAAGAAGAAGCATTAAGAGCGGGTGGAACTGTAATTTCTCACCCTTACAATAAGGGTGTTGGAAGAGCCTTTCAAACAGCCATTGATTATTCTCTAAAAAAAAATGTAGATATACTAGTTAGTATTGATGCAGATGGACAATTTAATGTTGAAGAAATTAAGCATATAATAGAACCTATTTTATTAAATAAAGCAGATTTTACGCTTGGTAATAGGTTTACTTTTGGTAAACCTGAAAGAATGCCCAAAATAAAATTTTGGGGAAATAAAAAAATCAGTCAAATAGTTAGTTATGTAGGTCGTTCAAAAATACAAGATGTATCCTGTGGCTTTAGGGCTTATTCATACGAGAGCCTTATGAGTCTTAATTTACAAGGCGAATTTACATATACCCATGAAACTATTTTAGACTTATTGAATAAAGGAAAAAGTGTTGCTCAAATTCCAATTACTGTCAAATATTTTGATGGTAGAGTATCGAGAATAGCAAATAGCATAACTATTTATGCTTTTAAAACATCTGTAATAATTTTTAAATGTTTAAAAGACTATAAGCCTTTCAGGTTTTTTATTACAATAGCAATAGCAATACTTATATTAGCGATGCTTTTAGGTGGTTTTGTTTTATGGCATTGGTTAACGGTTGGTCAAATAACACCATATAAGAGTTTAGGTTTTATAGCTTTATCTCTTTGTGGCATGTCTTTAATGGTTGTTACTTTAGCCTTTGTTGCTGACATGTTAAATAGAATTCGTCAAAATCAAGAAAAAATATTATATCTCACTAAAAAGAATTATTTTGAAAACAAAATAAAAGACACAATAAGTGGACAATAATTTATGAAGTTATTCAGTTATGAAAATTTAATCAGCCCCAAAAATAAAAAACTTGTTTTTAGGTATATTTTAATAAGTATTTTTGGCTATGGTTTTATTTTCGGAGGTTTGTTTGTATTGGTAGATTATTTCCAAATTGATAAAACAATTTCATTTGTTATAATTTATGGTTTAAATTATATTTTTTTGTATTCAATACAACTAAAGTTACTTTTTAAAACCAAGCATAATTCAAAAAAACTAATTAGGTATATTAGTTCTATTTTATTATTCTATTTGTGCGCTAATCTTTTATATAATTTTGGCTTAAAATTAAATTTAAAATACATGTTGTCCTCAATTTTAACAGTGGTTTTGTTAATGCCTCTTCGGTTTTTAGTTTCAAAGCTCATCGTTTTTAGAGATTATTAATAATACATAAGTTTATATTATGACTTTTAAACCCACATGGAATAACATGTTTTCTTTAAGGTTTTTTAGAAAAGCTTTAAGTTTTTTGCTATTGCATATATCCATGCAGTTTTTTATTCCTCCAGCATTTAGACCTTTTTTGTTAAAGCTTTGCGGAGTTAAGTTTAAGAAATCTAAAACCGTTTTTATTGGTACAAATGTTTTATTTGATATTATGAAAAAATCAAATACTCATATAGGTGATAATGTTTACATAACTACTGGAGTTAAAATTATTAATCACTATCCTATTATATCTCAAGATGGTGTTTCAGAGTTTAAGACTGGAGACATCATTATAGGGGATAATGTTTTTATAGGTATGAATAGCTTGATAGTTAAGCCAGTAACAATAGGAGATAATGCTGTAATTGGAGCAGGATCTGTTGTGACTAGAGATATTCCTGAAAATACAATTGTAGCTGGTAATCCAGCTAAAATTATCAATCATGTAGATAAAGTGTAATATGAAAATAGCATTCTTAACACCAGAGTATCCGCATGAACGTATTGGTCATTCAGGAGGTATTGGTACCAGTATCCAACATCTTGCGCAAGCATTACATACTTTAGGGCATGAAGTAATATTGCTTATTTATGGTCAAAATGAAGATGCTCAGTTTAAAGACCAAGGCCTTCAGTTTTATAAAATTAAAAACCCGAAACTAAAAGGCTTGTCTTGGTTTTTAACTCGAAAAAAAATACAAAAACTAATCAATAGTCTACATAAAGCGGGTAAATTAGATATTGTTGAAGCTCCTGATTGGACAGGAATAGCTTCGTTTATTAATGTTAATTGTCCGATTGTTATTAGAGAAAATGGAAGTGATACTTATTTTTGTCATTTAGATCAAAGACCTGTTAAGGCAATTAATCGTTTTCATGAAAAACAAGCCTTAAAGCAGGTTAATGGTATTATTGCGGTTAGCCAATTTACTGGAGATTTAACCAATACACTATTTAATTTAAACAGACCTTTTACAGTCATACCCAACGCAATAACCTTAGACGCTTTTAAACCGTCTAACTTAAATTTAGATACTTCTACTAAAACCATACTGTATTTTGGAACGCTAATAAGAAAAAAGGGATTGTTAGAATTGCCTTATGTTTTTAATATCGTCAATCAAATACATCCAGATGTTACTTTATTATTGGTTGGAAAAGATAGTCCTGATATTAAAACGGAATCTCAATCAACATGGGCATTAATGCAACCTTTGTTTTCAGAAACAGCTTTACGAAAAGTAAATTATATTGGAGCTGTCCCTTATGCAAAAATGAGAGAACAGATTGAGGCAGCTAGTGTATGTGTGTTTCCTACCTTTGCAGAAGCCTTACCAGTATCTTGGCTAGAAGCTATGGCTTTAGAAAAACCTATTGTGGCCTCTAATGTAGGCTGGGCCAAAGAAGTTATTGATGATGGGGAAAATGGGTTTTTAGTACATCCAACAGCACATCAAGAGTATGCTGATAATATTATAAAACTTTTGGAAGACCAAAGGTTGTGTGAAACTTTTTCTAAAGCCGCAAGACAGAAAGTAGTACAAAGATTTAGTTCAGAGATTGTAGCACAACAGAGTGTAGATTTTTACACGCAATTTATAAAGCCCTAATTGTAAATGAATTTTAAAACATTTAAAGCCTCAAACGGAAGTGTTATTTTATATGTTGGTACTCCAGATTTAAATTTGCTAGATACTTTAGCCAAAGGGGAAGGCGATATTTGGCACAGTAGTTTAGATCAAGGTTTTAAAAACTGTTTGCCTGATATAATATACCAGACTGTAGTCTATTTTTGGTATGGTAATGATTTTGATAATTTAGACCATTGTGTGAGTTGGCGGTTAAACCCAAACCAATTTGCTATTAGAGAAAGTGTTTGGGAAACTTTAGGTGGTTTTGATACCGATTATTTAAATCCAATAACAGCAGCCTTGGATTTTGCCTTTAATGGTATGCGTTATCAAGGCGCCATACCTTTACATGTTAAAGGATTGTTTCCTGTAAAAATAGAAGCTGTCAGTCTTACTAAAGAAGATATTTATACTTTCTATTTTAAAAGTTTTAAACGCTCGCAAGCTTTGTACATGTTACTCAGAAAAGGAGTTTGGAAGTTTAGAGAACTTAAAGCTTATAATTATGCAAGACAATTTAAATTGAAATCAAAAACAAAAGTTGTCGCGCCAAGACCCTTAGATGCTATTGAAGGTCAGCCTTCAGTAAGTTATATTATACCAACTATGTTGCGCCAAGACTTTACCTTAAATCTATTAAATGATTTAGAGCATCAAACCTATAAACCAACAGAAGTAGTTGTTGTAGACGCAACACCAGAAGATAAAAGAGTGCTTTCGTTATATAAACCAGAGAACTATTCATTTAAAGTCGTTTTTAAATGGCAAACGTCTAAAGGCAGTTGCCGAGCACGAAATGAAGCTATAGATTTATGTACAGGAGATTATATAGTATTTGGAGATGACGATATACGTATCCCACCAGAATTTATAGAAAACCATATAAGGTTGTTACAAACTTATAATGCTGAAGCTTGTAACGGGTTAGATATAAGGGCAGACCATCAACAACAGACTTTAGAGGATTTAGATGTTAAATTAAAAGCCTTTGATAATGAACGTTGGAAAGTTGGAGCAGCTCAATCGTTTAGTAATGCTAATTCCTGTGTTTCAAAACGCATAGTAGATAAACTTGTAGGTAATGATATAAATTATGATGGTGGTTATGGAGAAGATAGCGATTTTGGAATGGCTATAACCAAACTAGGAGTTACCGTTTTACATAATCCGTTTTCTGCCAATTTACATTTAAAACCACCTATTGGAGGATATCGTTTTTGGGGAACACAAGCTAAAATAAAAGGAAAAACTAGAAAACAACAACCTTGGGAATTAGATTCGCCTGTAAAGCATATTGTACCTAAACCAAGTCCAACCATAATGTATCAATTGCATAAACATTTTACAGCAAGGCAACGTAAAGAATATAAAATTAAGTACTTTGTGTTTTATTTTACTAAAGCCAAATTAATAGAATGGCCCCTTAAAATTATAAAATTACCAAAACGTTTACTACAGTATAAAAAGTCTGTTTTTTATGCTAAGGCATTAATGTCTTTGGGTAAACGTACAAAATAGAATATGCAGTTTTCTTTAATAGTTTGTACCTACATGCGCCCTAAACCGCTTTTGCAATTGCTTGAGTCGGTCAACAAGCAAACCTTATATCCTAATGAAATTATTATTGTTGATGGGTCTGTAAATGATGACACTAAACATGTTTTACAAGACCATATGTTTGATAATTTAAATTATTATAAAGTTGATGAAACAAACCGTGGTTTAACTAAACAGCGTAATTTTGGAGTTAATAAGGTTAGTGAAACATCAGACATTATATGTTTTTTAGATGATGATATTATTTTGGAAAAGCGCTATTTTGAAATGTTAATTGGTACTTATAAAATACATCCAGAAGCTTTGGCAGTTGGTGGTTATATAACCAATGAAATACGTTGGGATACAAAATCTACAAGAAATAGCACTTCTTATTTTTATTATGATGGATGGCAACGCTTAGAGCCTTTAAGATTTAAAATACGAAAACGATTTGGTTTATTACCAGATGCAAAACCGGGTTGGATGCCTAGCTTTTCTCATGGAAGATCTGTTAGTTTTTTACCTCCATCAGGAAGCATTTATCAAGTCGAACAAATCATGGGAGGTGTGTCGTCTTATAAAAAGGAGGTTTTTAATACCTTGTCTTTTTCAATGTATTTTGAAGGTTATGGTTTGTATGAGGATGCCGATTTTTCGTTACGTATAGCAAAATTTGGGAAGCTTTATATTAATACTAATGCTAAGTTAGCGCATTATCATGCTGCTGCAGGACGACCAAACCAATTTAAGTACGGAAAAATGGTAGTACGCAATGGTTGGTATGTTTGGCGCGTAAAATATAACACGCCTAAATTAGAGGCTACGCTTAAATTTTATGCCACCTCAGTATTATTAACTTTAATACGTGCCACTAATGTCATTACAAGTTCTAATAAAAAAGAAGCATTCACAGAGACTTTAGGTCGTGTTGTTGGTTTGTTTTCGCTTATATTTAACAAACCAAACATTCCATCTTAACAAGAAATATATGTCTTTATTATCATTAATAGTTTCTGATTATAAAAAATACAAGTCGTATGGAGGACACTTCTTGTCAATAATTTTCTTTACACAAGGGTTTTGGGCTATTTTTCAATACAGGATTGCACACCGTTGTTATCAATTAAATATTCCAGGAGTAAAACATGTATTGTTAGGTTTTTGTTTGTTGTGGCAAAAATTAATTGAAGTCTTTACGGGCATTTCTATTCCCGCTTCCGTAACTATTGGGTCATCATTTTATATTGGACATTTTGGAGGTATTATTATAAATGCTAAAGCAACTATTGGTAATAATTGCAATATTTCTCAAGGGGTTACTATTGGTGTCAGTGGACGTGGAGATAACAGAGGTGTCCCAACTATTGGCAATACGGTATATATTGGTGCCAACGCAGTTATTGCAGGCTCAATACAAATAGGAGATGATAGTGTTATAGCAGCAAACTCATTAGTTACTCAAAGTATTCCAAATCATGTTACAGTTATGGGTGTGCCAGCAGTAGTGGTTAATCAAAATTCATCTAACGCTTATATTTAATGAAGTTTTTAGTCATTACAAATGCACCTACTTTAAAAAAAGATTCTGTTTATCAGGCTTATAGTCCGTATGTTCGTGAAATGGATATTTGGTTTAATTCAGTAGATACTGTTAAAATTGTATCACCTACAAAATATAATAGACCATTATTGACTTCCGCTTTTAAAAAGCAACCCTTAGTCGTTTCTATTCCAACGTTAAATTTTACTACATCGCTAGAGGCGTTAAAAAGTTTCTTTTTTTTACCTATTATATTTATAAAATTATTTAACGGAATGTTGTGGGCTGATCACATCCATTTGCGTTGTCCAGGTAATATTGGATTATTAGGCTGTATGCTGCAAGTTTTTTTTCCGAAGAAAATAAAAACAGCTAAATACGCAGGTAATTGGGATCCAAAAGCTAATCAGCCTTTAAGTTATCGTATTCAAAAACGTATTTTATCCAATACCTTTTGGATAAAAAACATGACTGTTTTAGTGTATGGTGCTTGGGACAATCAGACCAAAAACATTAAACCATTTTTTACAGCAAGTTATAGAAATGATGAGCGATGTAAAATAGAAACAAAAGATTACTCAAAAACATTACGGTTTGTATTTGTAGGAAGTTTGGTTAGTGGTAAGCGTCCTTTACTGGCTATTCAAATTATAGAAGCACTACAGCATAAAGGCTATTCTGTGACACTAGACTTATATGGCGATGGTGTATTAAAATCAGAATTACAAGATTATATTGATGCAAATAAATTACAAAATATTATAGTTTTACACGGAAATCAAAGCAGTACTATAGTCAAACAACAATTAAAAGCTGCTCATTTTACGCTATTAGCTTCTCAGTCTGAAGGTTGGCCCAAAGCTATAGCAGAAGCTATGTTTTTTGGAGTCATACCCATTGCTACAGCAATATCTTGTGTCCCTAATATGTTAGATAATGGTAATAGAGGTATTTTAATAACGCCCAACGTAAATGAAGCAGTAGTTGCAATTGAAGCAGCACTATCTAACACTAAAATATTAGAGCAAATGTCTGAAAGTGCTCTAGCTTGGTCACAGTATTATACCTTAGATTTGTTTGAAGATGAAATTAAAACGCTAATACAGAATTAAATGCGAGTTCTTCAATTAATTGATAGTTTAGAAGCAGGAGGTGCAGAGCGCGTTGCAGTTAATTATGCTAATAGTTTATTAGGTAGCGTAGATGGTAGTTACCTGTGTGCTACCAGAGCAGAAGGTTTATTAAAATCTAATGTAAACAAAAGGGTAGGTTATTTGTTTTTAAAAAAGACAAAAACTTTAGATTTTAAAGCAATATGGGCTTTACATCGTTTTGTTAAAAAAGAAAAAATCACTTTAATTCATGCGCATTCAACGTCTTATTTTTTAGCCACTTTAATAACTATTTTAAATTCTAAAGTTAAACTAGTATGGCATGATCATTATGGTAAAAGCGAATTTTTACAACAACGTCCTCAAAGGGTTTTAAAATATTGTTCCAACTATTTTAATCACATATTTAGTGTTAATTTAAAATTAGAACAGTGGGCAAAAACTTGCTTAAACACCAAGTCGGTTAGCTATTTACCTAATTATGCAGTTTTAACAGCTACAAATTTAAAAACGGATTTGAAAGGTGTAGATGGTAAACGTGTCGTCTGCTTGGCTAACCTAAGACCTCAAAAAGATCATTTTAATTTATTACAAGCGTTTCAAATACTTGTAGCTAAATATCCAGATTGGACTTTGCATTTGGTAGGCAAAGATTTTAAGGATGAGTATTCAAAACACATTTCAAAATTTATATTGACAGCAAATTTAGAACAACATATTTTTGTATACGGAAGTTGTAATGACACTTCAGCAATACTCAAAGCAAGTACTATAGGTGTTTTATCATCTCAATCAGAAGGTTTACCTTTGGCTTTATTGGAGTATGGATTAGCAGGACTAGCAGTTGTAGCTACTGATGTTGGAGATTGTAGTCAGGTTATTCAATCAGATAAAACAGGATTATTAGTTAATCCAAAAGATGAATTAAGCTTATTTAAAGCTATAGAGCGGTATATCCAATCTGAAGCGTTAAGAGATGAATATTCTAAACATTTACAGCAATTAATCGCTCATTCATTTTCAGAAAGAAATACTATACAAAAACTAACAAATACCTATTTAGGCCTGTACTAATTTAAATGCAAAATAATTACTTAAAACTTTTAGGCTTACATGTTATCATAGGTGTCTTGGTGTACTTGTTTAGACCATTAGGACAGGTTTATTTTTATGGTGTAGTCAGTTATTTTATTTTAAAAATTATATCAACTAAACCTCAATTAAAAGGTTTTCAAATTGTAAGTGCTTGCGCATATATTGTTGGTGCTGAGGTTATTTTTAGAATGACTAATAGTGGTCCTTTTTATGAGGCCAGTAAGTATTTAATAATTTTATTTTGTGTTATTGGCTTATTTTATCAAGGGTTTAGTAAAAAAGCAACTTCCTATTTGTTATATCTATTGTTGTTAATACCTAGTATATATGTCTCTTTATACGTATTGGATATTGGTCAAAATATAAGAAAAGCTATCGCTTTTAATTTAAGTGGACCAGTTTGTTTAGGCGTTGCAGCTTTGTTTTGTTACAATCTTAAATTAACCAAAACACAATTAGGTAGTATGCTTAATTATGCTGTTTACCCTTTAGTTAGTACTTTAGTTTATGTTATTGCTTATAATCCTAATGTAGCAGCTGTATCCAATAGTACAGGGTCTAATTTTGCAGCATCAGGAGGTTTCGGACCTAACCAAATGTCGACTGTTTTAGGATTAGGTTTTTTTATAATGACTATTAGGTTTTTTTATTTTAGTAAAACAAAGTTGATTCGTTATTTAGATCTACTGTTTATTCTTCTTTTTGCTTTTAGGGCTATAGTTACTTTTAGTCGTGGTGGTGTATTAACAGCTATAATAATGATTCTAGCTTTTGTTGTAATTTTATATAACCATACAAGTAAGATGCAAAAAAGAAATCTATTGTTTTCTCTAATAGGTTTTTTAGTTATAGGACTAGTAACTTGGTTAATTTCAGCTAGTCAAACCAATGGGTTAATAGAAAAGCGTTATGCTAATCAAAACGCTATGGGTATTGAAAAAAGTGATGTTACTACTGGACGAGGAGAATTGTTTTTAGCAGAATTTGATGAGTTTCTAGAGCATCCATTTTTAGGAGTAGGAGTAGGACGAGTCAAAGATCTTCGATTTCAGAAAACAGGGATTCATGCAGCATCACACAATGAAATGAGTCGTATTATTGCAGAGCATGGATTGTTAGGTATGATTGCTTTTACTATTTTACTATTAGTACCTTTGTTTTTTAGATTGCAAAACCGAAGCAATGTCCTCTTTTTTTCCTTTTATTTATTTTGGTTACTCACTATCAATCACTCAGCGATGCGTATTGCAGCACCAGCTTTTATTTATGCATTAAGTTTATTATACATCATAGATGACACACCTAGTTTACATAGGAAACAAATTAACAAAGCACAATAAAACCATAACGACCATTGAGACTTTGGGTAAAGGTCTAGAGGCTTCAGGTTTTAATGTGACTTATGCTTCTAGTTATAAAAACATAGTTTTTAGATTTGTAGATATGTTGTGGACTGTTTTTAAGCATCGTAAAACAGCAGACTATGTGCTAATAGACGCTTATAGTACTTTAAATTTTTATTACGCATACGCTGTAGGTTTATTATGTCAATTTTTAAATTTAAAATACATTCCAATATTACATGGAGGGCACTTACCTAATCGTTTAAAAAACAGTCATAAGTTGTGTAAGCAGTTGTTTAATGAGGCCTATATAAATATTTCGCCTTCAGAATATTTAAAATCCTCATTTCAAGCTTTTGGTTATAAAAATGTAAAGGTTATTCCTAATAGTATTACTCTTGATAATTATCCATTTACCAAGAGACCAATGGATACTATCCGATTACTTTGGGTACGTTCGTTTTCAAAACTATACAATCCTAAATTAGCTATAGATATCCTGAGCCAATTAAAAAAACAAGGCTATCCTGTTAGTTTGTGTATGGTTGGTCCAGATAACGATGGTAGTTTGTTAACAACCAAAGCCTATGCTAAAACTTTAAATCTTGATGTCACCTTTACAGGGAAATTAAGTAAGGATGAATGGATTGCATTATCTAAAAATTATAATCTATTTATAAACACCACTAATTTTGATAATACTCCAGTAAGTATCATTGAAGCTATGGCTTTAGGTTTGCCAATTGTGAGTACCAATGTTGGAGGTCTTCCGTTTTTAATTACTGACCAATCTACTGGTTTATTAGTGCCACCAAAGAGTACTGAAGCCTTTGTTGGAGCTATTTTAAAGTTGTATAATAACAAAGCCTTAGCATCAAGCATTGTAAATAACGCAAGACAACAAACAGAGGCTTTTGATTGGAATGCTGTAAAATTACAATGGATTTCTACTTTGCAATAAAAAACTTGTTAAAGCCAATTTACTTGTTATATTTGGAGCTATACAACTACAACCTTAAACCAAACTACTAGAATGTCCACTAGACAAGGCATACATTTTGAAATTTCAGAACGTAAATTACTTTTACGATTATTTGATTTACTTTTTATAGGTGTGTCTTTGTATGGTGTTAGTACTTTTTTTGACTTTGATTATTTTAATGTCAATGCACAACATTGGGCTTGGTTTGTTGTTTTAGCAATTTATATTAGTGTTTTTGGTACTGTTTTAGAATTGTATGATTTACAAAAATCAAGTCGTTTAGACACCGTTTTAGGGACCATTTTATTGACAACTTCGGTAACTGTTTTATTTTATTTACTAACTCCTTTTTATACGCCTTCATTGCCAGAAAACAGATTACAAATCCTGTATTTTTATCTAGCTATTTTAATTGGCTTATATGTTTGGCGTTGGATGTACATCACTTTTATTTCGTCTCCGCGATTTTTTAAAAAAGTATTATTGGTAGGTGAAACCTCTAATATCAAGGCCATTATTAATGCTTTTGCAAATGTAGATCCAAATTATAAAATCATAGGTTTTATTAACTGTGAAATAGCAAAAAAAGAAACTATTACATTTAATGGGTTAACAGAATATCAACCTTCAGAACTGCAAACAATAATTGAAAAAGAAGGGATTTCAGAAGTTGTCATAGCAAGTTATAACTCTGAAAATATTACACCTTCTATTTATACTGATTTAATTTCGTTGCTTGAAAAAGGATTTCCTATAAAGGAATACACACAGGTTTATGAAGATATTACTTATCGTGTACCAGTGCAGTTTGTAGGTAAAGATTTTTATAAATATTTTCCTTTTAGTAGAAACAATAAAAACAAGCTGTACCTTGCTTATAGACGTCTTTTTGATTTAGTGATATCTATTATTGGTTTAGTGTTTGGGACCTGTATATTACCTTTAATTTTATTTGGGAATATTTTAGGTAATCGTGGGTGTTTATTCTATAAACAAGAGCGAATAGGTAAAAACGGGATGCCATTTACGATTTTTAAATTTAGAACAATGGTTAAAGATGCTGAGGCTGCAGGAGCAGTTTGGGCTACCAAAAATGATAGTCGCATTACTGCTTTTGGTAAATTTTTAAGAGTGACACGTTTGGATGAATTTCCTCAGTTTATCAATATTCTTAAAGGCGATATGAGTTTAATTGGTCCACGTCCAGAGCGTCCGTATTTTGTTAACGAATTGTCTCAAGTGATTCCGTTTTACGAAACCAGACATATTGTTAAGCCAGGTCTTACTGGTTGGGCTCAAGTTAATGCACGTTATGGGTCTAGTGTGGATGATAGTTTACTTAAACTTCAGTTTGATTTATATTACATCAAACACCGAAGCTTTTTATTGGACACCAATATTATTATTAAAACCCTAAGTACAATGATCTTTTTTAGAGGTCAATAAAAAAATCTTAAACGGATTGGTTTATTTTGTAATACCTTAATAAATATATGTATCTTATTGCTAAAGCTATTATTAAAGGTACCAAAGCAGGCGCAAAGCGTTGCACACCAATGGTCCAATGCATAACCATTAAACATAGCATTAATATCATGAATTTGATGTAAGCGATGTACCATTTTTTTGGAGTAGCTTTTAATATTTGCAGTATGCAAAATAAGCTTATTGGAAATGCCCATAAGACGTTATAGTTATAAGCTGTTGCTGTATGGTCTGTTGCAAACCATAATAAAAATAACAGTACGCCAACACTACCAGTTATTATAAAAATAGTCATGTCCAAGCCTTTAGCTCTTGTATTGTTTTTATAATCTTTATACGTTATAAATAGTATTACACTAGCTACTATTACTAGTATAAACAAAGGACTGATTAAAAAGGTACTAACTTTATTACCGTTTATACCTTGTTTGGTATAAATAGCGTTGCTATTAATTACAAGTTTTTGACTGTTATTTTTTAATGTCGCATTATTAAAAAAAACATTAACTTTTTCAGGTAAAAATAATTGTTCTCTAGCAGTTGCTTTACGATCAATAATAGACCCTAATGCAATGTCAATACCAAAGCTTCCCCAAGTATTCCAATGTAAATTATGATCTATTAATTGTCTAAAAGTCTGTTCTTGATAGTCTTTTGGTACATTATAAACTAGTTGACCATCCAAAGTGGTTTCAACTATATCTCTAATTTTTGTAGCACAATTATCATAAAAAAAGTCATAGAGATAAGCCCCTTGATTTTTTTTGTAATTGGCTTCTAAGGTATTATAAAGGTCTTGTTTTTGTGTTGTTGTTAAGTTTAAAGTTTGCTCTGTTATTGACCTGTCTTCATTTTTGTATAATGAAATTAAGTTTTTGTAGTTATTTTTTCCTTGTAAATAGTTTAATTTTCCTCTGGCGAAATTTAAATAGAAATTAGGCGCATCAAAATCGTATCTACCAAAATCATAAGCTATATCAAAAAAGCGTGATTTAACACGAATGGCATTATGGCCAAAAGCATCGTTTAGGTTGTTTCCTGGTCCAAAAGTGATTACACTAACCGTAGTGTCTTTTGATAATTGAAGATTTTGAGACCAACCTAAAGTCGCCCAACATAAAAAGAGAATTTGTAATACTAATTTCATGTTACAAAGATAACTTATCTAAAAACACTAAAGTCTAATTTTAACGAAAACACATTAGAATATAAAGCAACACTTTGGTCACCAATATCTGTAAAAGCATAATCTACATGAATGCCTTTATATTTAAAACCTACGCCAAAACTTGGTTGAAAGGTTAAGTCTTCAGAGTTGTCTATTTGTAATTCGTTTTGAAAATTACCAACTCCAGTTCTTAAATAAATCATGTCTATGTAACCAAATTGAAATCCTAAAGCAGGATTTATACTTGCAAAAGACGTTGAGATCACATCATTATTTTCTTCAAAACGAACGTTTAAATCCAGTTCGGCATCCAAAGTATAGTCATAATGAAAACGATATGATTTTGCGATACCTATTTGTAGTTTAGGTATTGTAATTTCTGTAGTTTCAGGTAATTCTTGATTTTGTCCTTCTACAGCATTTTGTACTTTAGCAAATTCATCTTCGTTTATAGTCCAAGCATTAAAAGTAGTTGTAATATCACGAGCCATAACACCAAATCTCCAATTGTTTTCAGTTTCAAACTGAATAGCAGCATCCAAACCAAAGCCCCAACTTTTAGCAAAATCTCCTATAATACGTCTAATAATTTTGGCATTAACACCATAACTCAATCCTTGTATTGGTAAATCTCTGGCGTATGAAAATGTAACACCATAATCAGCAGTAGAGAATAAGCTGATTCTATCATAGTTTATATTACCTTGTTCGTCAATTAATTGTGTAGTATCTAAAATGTCATCTACAGCAAAACGAATAAGAGATACTCCAAAAGCACTTTGGTCGTCCAGAGGCATTGCAAATGCAGCGTAATCGTAATTGGCAATATTAGCAAAATAACTAGAGTGCATTAATGCTAGTTGGTTATCTTCAAGATGAATTAAACCAGCAGGATTCCAATATCCAGCATTCACATCGTTTGTTCTAGCAACTGTTGCATTACTTAAACCTAAAGCAGCAGCATCTACACCAATATTCATAAATTCGTTGGAGTATTTACGTGTCGTTTGAGCTATAGTAAGCGATGCAGTTAATAATAGAAAAGATAGTAAACGTGCTTTCAAGTTTAATTTTTTTACAAAGATGGTATAATTTTTCTATATATTAAACTTCAATTTTAATAGTATATTGCTTAGGGTTTGGAATAGACCCAAATACTTTGTTATTTTTACCAAAAACTAATCGATGAACATTAAAGCATTTATACCAAATTTTATCACGCTTCTTAATTTATTATGCGGAAGTATAGCAGTGATTTTTGCAGTTAATAGCCATTTTATTTTTGCTGCATTTTTTGTTTTTCTAGGTATATTTTTTGATTTTTTTGATGGGCTTTTAGCTAGAAAATTAAAGGTCCAAAGCGAGCTTGGTTTACAATTAGATAGTTTGGCAGATATGGTTACCAGTGGTTTAGTACCAGGTATTGTTTTGTTTAAGCTATTAGAGTTGGCTACAAATAGCAAAGCGGTTACACCTATTAATGAGTGGTCAGAAACTATGCAATGGACAGGTTATAAATTAAATTTGTTACCTTTTATAGGGTTGTTTGTTACCTTAGCTTCTGCTTATCGTTTAGCACGTTTTAATATAGACCAAGAGCAACAAAATTACTTTAAAGGGTTGCCAACACCAGCCAATGCTTTATTAATCTTATCATTGCCTTTAATTTTAGAATTTCAGAATAACGATGTTATTAATGCTATTATTTTAAATCCTTGGTTTTTAGTTATACTAACTATTGTTAGTTGTTACATATTAAATGCTTCAATAAAATTATTTGCTTTAAAGTTTAAAAACTGGAGTTTTAAGCCCAATGCAGTACGATACATCTTTATTATTTTAACACTAGTACTTATTGTGGTGTTGCATTTTGCAGCCATACCTGTAATAATACTCTTATATATATTTCTATCATTATTTAACAATATCAATTAATACATACTATGTTACAAATTATTTTTACATTATTAATGCTTGTTTTATTACAAGCTGTTTTAGGTTTTGACAACTTATTATACATCTCATTAGAGTCTAAAAAAGCACCTCAAGACGATCAACAACGTGTTAGAAAAGTAGGTATTATAATTGCAATTGTTTTACGTATTGTTTTGTTATTTGTTTTAGTTAAAATTATTGGTTTTTTTCAAGAACCATTTTCTTTTTTAACAGGACATATAGGTGAGGTTGCCTCATTTGAGTTTAATGGTCATAGCATCATTGTGTTAGCAGGAGGTGGTTTTATTTTATACACTGCTATTAAAGAAATTTGGCATATGATTGGTGCTCCAGATTTAGATCATGACATTGAAGGTGAGGGTAAAAGTCGAAAATCTTCAAACGCAGTTATTACAAGTATTGTAATTATGAATTTAGTGTTTTCATTTGATTCTATTTTAGCAGCCATAGGATTAACTAGCGATATAGAAAATAGTGTTACTGCTTTTATTGTAATGGCTATTGCTATTGTAATTAGTGGTTTGTTAATGCTGGTTTTAGCAGATCGTATTTCGGCATTTTTAGCAAAAAACAGAATGTACGAAGTATTAGGACTATTTATCTTATTTATAGTAGGAATAATGCTTATTACAGAAGGTGGTCATTTAGCGCATTTAAAGTTGTTTGGAAACCCAATTGAGTCTATGAGTAAAACAACCTTCTATTTTGTAATTGCTATTTTGGTTATTACAGATATTGTACAAGGTCGTTATCAAAAGAAAATTATAGCAGAAAATGCAAAGGTAAAAGTTGATGCTACAGACAAAGAGCAAGTTTAATACCTTACACTTTTAAAATTAAAAAAGCCCAATTGAAATTTCAATTGGGCTTTTTTAGTTATAATTATATTGAGACTTTAATCTCTAATCTTCTTCTTACGTAACTCAAAGTTTTGACCTAAGTAGACTTTACGTACCATTTCATCATTAGCTAGTTCTTCAGGTTCACCTGCCTTAAGGATGCTTCCTTCAAACATTAAATAGGTTCTATCTGTAATTGCTAAAGTTTCCTGTACGTTATGGTCTGTAATTAATATTCCAATGTTCTTTTTTGTTAATTGGGCCACAATACGTTGGATGTCTTCAACAGCTACTGGATCTACTCCAGCAAAAGGTTCGTCTAGTAAAATAAAGCTTGGATCTGTAGCTAATGCACGAGCAATTTCGGTACGACGTCGCTCACCACCAGATAATAAATCACCTCTGTTTTTACGGATATGACCTAAACTAAACTCGTCAATTAAAGCTTCCATCCTGTGTAATTGTTCTTTTTTACTTAGTTTGGTTAATTGTAGCACGCTAAGAATATTGTCTTCGATGCTTAATTTTCTAAACACAGAAGCCTCTTGTGCTAAATACCCAATACCATTTTGGGCACGCTTATACATTGGATATTTAGTAATATTAGTATTGTCTAAAAATATATTACCAGCGTTAGGTTTTACTAATCCTACTGTCATATAAAACGAGGTGGTTTTACCAGCACCATTGGGACCTAAAAGTCCAACGATTTCGCCTTGACTAACCTCTAAAGAGACATCTTTTACTACTTTACGTCCATTGTAGGACTTCATTAAATGTTCGGCTCTAAGCTTCATTTTGTGTGTTTAATTGCTTTAAAAGTAAGCATTTCAGTATAACTTCTAAAAAAGGTACTTTAATTTATATAAAGTTTAACCTATTATTTATTGTTGGTCTTGAGCTTCTAAAGCTTCCCAATACTCATACGCACGTCTTAGGTGAGGTATTACAATAGTACCACCAATTAAAGTGGCAATACTTAGTGTTTCCATGACTTGCTCTTTAGTAAGTCCTTCTCTGTAACTAGACTCTAAATGGTATTTAACACAGTCATCACAACGTAAAACTGTACTAGCTACTAAACCTAATAATTCTTTGGTTTTAACATCCAAAGCACCTTCAGTAAACGCATTAGTATCTAGATTAAAAATACGTTTGATTATTTTGTTATTATCGCCTAGAATCTTCTGATTCATTTTTTCGCGATAGTCGTTAAACTCTTTAACTTGTTCTGACATTTGTTTTGTTTTTATTTTCTTTCTTTATAACAATTCTAGAGATATGTATACTTATCTCATATAGTATTAAAACTGGAATGGCTACTATAATTTGACTAGCCACATCAGGAGGTGTAATTACAGCTGACACAATAAGTACTATTACCAAAGCAAATTTGCGATATTTACGCAAAAACTGAGGTGTTACTAAGCCAACTTTAGTTAAAAAGTAGATTAGTATAGGTAATTCAAATATGATACCAGAAGCCAATACAGAGGCTCTGATTAAACCAACATATGAGGCAATATCAATTTCGTTTGATACTTCGCTACTTACAGAGTAAGTTCCTAAAAAGTTTATGGATAAAGGTGTGATGATGAAATAACCAAACAGGACACCCATAAAAAATAATAAAGAGGAAATGATTATAAATCCTGTAGAAGTTCTTTTTTCTTTTGAAGTTAAACCAGGACTAATAAATCGCCATAACTGATAAATTACATATGGAAATGCTACTATAAATCCAGCATAAATGGAGGTCCATATATGTATGGAGAATTGTCCAGCCATTTCACGGTTTTGGATAATAAACGGAAACTCGTCTGCGCAAAAACTAATGTCTTCAATACCAAAAAATTGAGACATTTGACACAACCATTGGTAGGTTGGAAAACTCATTTTTTGTGGTGCAAATAATACGTTGTCAAACATGATGCTTGGAAAACAAAACGCTACCAAACCACAAATAACAACAGCAGCAACAATCCTAATTAAATGCCATCTTAAATCTTCAAGATGATCCAGAAAGGACATCTCGTTTACATCTTTTTTTGCCATTATAATATACCTTCTCTAATTAAATCATGGATATGAACAACACCTGCATATTTACCATTGTTTTCTACTAAAATCTGAGAAATACCATAGGTTTCTAAAAGTTCCATAGCATCAATAGCCATAGCGTCTTCTTCAATACGTTTAGGATTAGCACTCATGATATCTTTAGCAGTTAAATTGTTAAAGTTATCTACCTTACTAAGCATACGTCTTAAATCTCCATCTGTAATGATACCTACAATTTTATTATTTTCTGTAACAGCAGTAACGCCTAACATTTTTTCAGAAATTTCAATAATAACTTCCTTAATATTAGTATCTAACGTTACTTCAGGTTTTTGATTAACAGAAGCAATATCATGCACACGTAAATATAATTTTTTACCCAAAGCACCACCAGGATGGTATTTAGCAAAGTCTTTGCTAGAAAAACCACGTAATTCTAATAGGCTTACCGCTAAAGCATCACCTAAAACTAATTGGGCAGTTGTACTTGTTGTAGGCGCTAAATTATTTGGACAAGCTTCTTTTTGTACAAAAGCATTTAAAATATAGTCAGCTTGTTGGCCTAAAAACGATTCTTTATTACCAGTAATGGCAATCATCTTATTTTTAGCGTTTTTTATTAGAGGCACTAAAACTTTAATTTCAGGAGTGTTTCCGCTTTTAGAAATACAAATTACAACATCGTCTTCTAGTATAAGACCTAAGTCTCCATGTATGGCATCTGCAGCATGCATAAACACCGCTGGAGTCCCAGTTGAGTTTAATGTTGCTACAATTTTTGTAGCTATAATGGCACTTTTACCAATACCAGTAATAATTACACGACCTTTACTGTTGTATATTAATTGGACTGCTTCAGCAAAGTCATTATCTACTAAATTGGATAAATTTAATATGGACTGACCTTCTAATTTAATAGTTTCTTTGGCACTTTCAATAATAGAAGCTTTTGTTTTCAATGTATTTATTTTTTTGGTTTATAAAGATTTTACTATCTTTAGTCTTATTCATTAAAACTTTAATTGTTTTAGCGAATTATATTGACAGCAAATTTAACGAAAAATTGAAAGAGGAATTCAATTCTTTACAACTATTTATTTGTGAGTCAATAGTGAGTAAGTGTAAAAAAAATTAATTTAATACGTAAGTTTAACATAGTGAAAAGCGATTTGCATTCTGCACTAAAAAAGTACTTTGGTTTTGACGAGTTTAAGGGACTCCAAGAACAAGTCATACAAAGTATTACCAAACAAGACAATACATTTGTTATTATGCCGACTGGTGGAGGTAAAAGTTTATGCTACCAGTTACCAGCTTTGATGCAAGAAGGAACAGCTATTGTAGTTTCTCCTTTAATTGCATTAATGAAAAATCAGGTGGATGCCATTCGTGGTATTTCTAATGAAAACGGGATAGCACATGTATTAAATTCATCTTTAAATAAAACCGAAATAAAACAGGTTAAAGAGGATATTACTAATGGAGTAACCAAGTTATTATATGTTGCACCAGAATCCTTAACTAAAGAAGAAAATGTCGAGTTTTTAAGAACGGTCAAAATCTCGTTTATGGCAGTAGACGAAGCCCATTGCATTAGTGAATGGGGACATGATTTTAGACCAGAATACCGAAATTTGAGATCCATAATAAGACGTATTGGTGACAATATACCCATTATTGGTTTGACAGCAACAGCAACACCTAAAGTGCAAGAAGATATCTTGAAAAACTTAGGTATGAATGATGCTAATACCTTTAAAGCGTCCTTTAATAGACCTAATTTATACTACGAGATACGTCCAAAAACTAAAAATGTAGATGCAGATATTATCCGTTTTGTAAAACAAAACGAGGGTAAGTCTGGTATTATTTATTGTTTAAGTCGTAAACGTGTTGAGGAGTTAGCCCAAGTCTTACAAGTTAACGGTATTAAAGCAGTCCCTTATCACGCAGGTTTAGATGCCAAAAAACGCTCAAGCCATCAGGATATGTTTTTGATGGAAGATATTGACGTTGTAGTTGCAACCATAGCCTTTGGTATGGGAATAGATAAGCCTGATGTGCGTTTTGTAATTCATCATGATATACCTAAAAGTATAGAAAGCTACTACCAAGAGACTGGTCGTGCAGGTCGTGATGGAGGTGAAGGACACTGTTTAGCCTATTATGCTTACAAGGATATAGAAAAATTAGAAAAATTTATGTCTGGTAAACCCGTTGCAGAGCAAGAGATTGGTCAAGCTTTGTTACAAGAAGTTGTCGCTTTCGCGGAAACTTCAATATCACGACGAAAATTTATACTTCATTACTTTGGTGAATCGTTTGATAACGAAACAGGTGAAGGTGGAGATATGGATGACAATATGCGACATCCAAAAGAAAAGCAAGAGTCTAAAGATGATGTAAAACTGGTTTTAGAAATTGTAAAAGCTACAAACCAAAAATATAAAGCAAAAGAACTTGTTAATGTTATCACAGGTAAATCTAATGCTTTAATTGCTTCTCATAAAACGGATGGTCAACCCTTTTTTGGTAAAGGAAAAGATAAAGACAAGTCCTATTGGATGGCATTAACGCGTCAAATGTTAGTTGCTGGATTATTAAAAAAAGATATCGAAACCTATGGTGTTATTAAATTAAAACCAAAAGGTGAAGACTTTATCGCACAACCAGAATCTTTCATGATGACTAAAGATCATGAGTTTAGTGAAACAGCAGACAACTCTATAATTACCGCACAAAGTGGAGGAGGAGCAGTTGTTGATGAGGCTTTAATGACTATGTTAAAAGACTTGCGTAAGTCTAATGCTAAAAAATTAGGCGTACCACCTTTTGTGATTTTTCAAGATCCTTCATTAGAAGATATGGCTTTAAAATATCCAATATCTTTAGCCGAACTGTCTAATGTTCATGGAGTAGGAGAAGGTAAAGCTAAAAAATATGGTAAAGATTTTGTCAAATTAATCGAGAAATATGTTGAAGACAATGATATTATTCGACCAGATGATTTAGTTGTAAAATCAACAGGAAGTAATTCAGGTTTAAAATTATATATCATTCAAAATGTAGACCGTAAACTACCTTTAACAGATATTGCATCTGCAAAAGGAATGGAAATGTCTGCTTTTATTAAAGAAATGGAAGCAATCGTATTTTCTGGGACTAAACTAAATATTGATTATTGGATTAATGATATTTTAGATGAAGACCAGCAAGAAGAGATCCATGATTATTTTATGGAGTCTGAAACCGATAAAATAGATGTTGCTATCGACGAGTTTGATGGTGATTATGATGATGAAGAATTACGATTATATCGTATAAAGTTTATCAGTGAAGTCGCTAACTAATTAATAGTAATTATTACACTTAAAAAAAAATCTAATAGCTAATCGCTATTAGATTTTTTTTTTAATCTGTAGTTTCAATTGGTTTAAAAACTAACGTTTGCTTTTTTATAGTTAAAGTTAAACTTTTTATTGTAGATCGTTTGATGCTTTCTACAGTGTCTTTTTCAATTTCAAAATCTATTCTGGTGGCACTCCCTTTAAATCCAATGTCTATTGGGTCAGATTCAATTTCATTCATGTCAGATTTTAAATCCATTACATAACCATTGCCTTCTACAATTAAATTTGCTCCAGTTTTAGTTTTTGTATTTAATTTACCAACCACATACGTTTGTAAATAATAATAACCACCCAACTCGTTATAGCCAGCATAAATAACATTAGCATCTGCAACGCCTAGCGGTTGGTCTTCACTATGTTTTAAAATTGTGTCTATATAATTAGCTTGATCTGCTACTGTTGTATTGTTTGAGTTTTTGCTTCCAAAAAGCTTACCTAATAATCCCATAATTGTTTATAAATGTGTGTCAAATTTAATATAATTAAATAGAATAGGTTTGGGTTAAAAAAAACATAACTCATACCTTATAATTTTTAACTTCTTTATACCTTTGCACTTCATTAAAATACAATGTAATGCAAGACGGTTTATACGCAAAATTTAATACTACAAAAGGCGAAATTTTAGTCGCTTTAGAATTTGAGAAAACTCCTGGAACAGTAGGTAACTTTGTTGCTTTAGCAGAAGGAAATATGGAAAATGAAGTTAAACCACAAGGTACACCTTATTATGATGGTTTAAAATTTCATAGAGTTATAGATAACTTTATGATCCAAGGTGGTTGTCCTCAAGGTACTGGATCTGGTAATCCTGGTTATAAATTTGATGACGAGTTTCATCCTGATTTAAAACACAGTGGACCTGGTATTTTAAGTATGGCTAATGCAGGACCTGGTACTAACGGAAGTCAGTTTTTTATTACGCATGTTGCTACAGATTGGTTAGACGGTAATCATACTGTATTTGGAAATGTTGTTGAAGGTCAAGATGTTGTGGATGCTATTGCACAAGGTGATGAAATCACTACTTTAGAAATTGTTAGAGTTGGTGCTGCTGCAGAACAGTTTAATGCTATTGAAGCGTTTAGAACTTTTGAAGGTGCAAGAGAAAAACGTGAAGCTGCAGAACTTGAAGCTAAACGTGCAGAATTAGACAAATTAGCTGCAGGTTTTGAAGAAACTAAAAGTGGTTTACGTTACCAAATTATCCAAAAAGGATCAGGTAAGAAAGCAGAAAAAGGAAATCAAGTCTCTGTACATTATAAAGGACAATTAACAGACGGAACTGTTTTTGATAGTTCTTACAAGCGTAATCAACCTTTAGATTTTCAAGTAGGAGTTGGACAAGTTATTTCTGGTTGGGATGAAGGTATCCAATTATTAAACGTTGGTGATAAAGCACGTTTTGTTATTCCTTCTAACTTAGGTTATGGAGCAAGAGGTGCAGGCGGAGTTATTCCACCAAATGCAGTACTTGTTTTTGATGTCGAGTTAGTTGATGTTAAATAAATATAAAATATTTTATTATATTAAAGCCTCATAGATATTATGTCTATGAGGTTTTTTATTTATATACTGATGACAGATCAACAACTTCAACTTCTAAAATACCCAATAGGAACCTTTAATTATCCTGATGTAATTACGACTAGTGATATTCAATCTTGGATAGCTATATTAGATCATTTTCCTTCTAGATTAGCACAGATGGTTAATCCTTTAACAGATGCACAATTGGATACACCATATAGACCAGAAGGTTGGACCATTAGACAGGTAATACATCATGTTGCAGATAGTCACCATCATAGTTATATTAGATTTAAATGGGCAATGACAGAACAAAATCCGGTTATTAAAGCTTATGAAGAAAATGCTTGGGCTAATCAACATGATTATAACCAACCCATAGGTTTATCAATACTCCATATTAAAGCTGTACATGCTAAACTAGTCTATTATCTTAAAGGTTTAACTATAAAAGATTTAAAGCGTACTTTTATTCATCCGGAAAGTGGTAATACAGTTTCTTTAAATCAAAATGTTGGTATTTATGCTTGGCATAGTAATCACCATTATGCGCATATTTATGAATTATTAAAACGTAAAGGTTGGCTTTAGTCATCTAAAGGTATTGAGAACCCTATAGTTGCTCCATCTATAAATTGCTAGACACTATTTATAAAATAAATGCTGTAATTAGCTTTGTTTTTTATTTAAAGTCACTAAGCCTAGTATTGGACCTATAGCTAAAATAATATATATAAAATTAGAGTTAGTATAACTTAATAATAATGTTATGCACTGTAAGCTTATTATGGTAATAAAATAGCCTAAGCAATTTACAATTGTTAAAGCCGTACCTTTTATATCTGAAGGAGCTTTTTGTACTACTAATGTTGAAAGTAAAGGTGAGTCAGCTACAACTACCATTCCCCAAAACATTAAGAAAATAATAAACACTAATTGATTTGAAACAGTAAATAATAAAGGCGAAACTAAACAACAAACGCCAGACAATAGCAGTGCTAAACTAGCTGTTTTTTTTTCGCCTAAAATTTTAGATACGCTACCAAAAAGCACACATGCTAATCCACCAATACCAATAATAAAAAACGAAAGCAACGGTATGTTAAACACCACTTCAGGATGTATTGTTGTATAGGTTTTTAGCATGATGGGGACAAATGCCCAAAACGTATATAATTCCCACATGTGCCCAAAATATCCGAAAGCTACAGCCCTAAAAGATTGTTTTTTAAACACTTTAAAGCAGGCCGACCATTCCGTTTTAGCGCCAACTTTACAATACGGACCATTAGGTACAAAAAGTAATATTAGTAAACCACCAATTATAGCCAAAATAGAGGTAGTGATAATTACAAGTTTCCATGGGTAACTTGCTGTTAGGTCTTTTAAAATATGCGGAAAAGCAGTACCAATAACCAAAGCACCAACCAATAAACTTAGTGACTGTCCTAAACCGTCTTTGTAATAATCGGACGCTATTTTCATACCCACAGGATAGATACCTGCTAAACAAAACCCAGTTAAAAACCTTAGTACTAAAAGGCTAGAAAGAGAATGTTGCTCCCAGATAATTAACCCATTAAATAAGGCTCCAAAAATGGCGCTTATAAAAAATACTTTGGAAGGCGAAAATCGATCGGCTAATGCTAATATTGCAAAAACTAATGTCCCACCAATAAAACCAAATTGTACAGCAGAGGTTAGATGTCCTAAAGCATTGGTATTTAGATTAAAACTTATAATCAGGTCATTAATCACACCATTTCCTGCAAACCATAGTGAGGTACAGCAAAACTGAGACAGAACTATAAGGGGTAAAATGTGTTTTGTTTGTTTCAATGTAATTAATACAAATTAATTGTAAACTGTTTTTGATATGTAAAGCTAATATTAAATACTGATATACCAATTTATAGCTAGCCAAAAACGTTGTCTTGTAGATTGGTTAACAAAATCATTAATTCTATAATCTAAACCAAACTCAAGCTTGTTGTTATCCGTAAACACATAGCCTACATTTGGTAAAACTCTGATTTCTAAATCGTAATTCTCCTTATTTTTAAAACGGTTAAGGTACTCGTTACTAATTTTTAAATACCATTCGTTTTTATCAACAGATTGACCATTTAAAGGGATGTCAAAAGTGACACGATACCGTAAACGTAATGCCATAGTTTCATTTGAAACAAAGGTTTGATCTGTAGAAAATCTGTGACCTAACCTAAAAGCATTAAAACGATTAATAATAGTGAATTGTTGAATGGTTCGTTTTACAATATCTTGATTTCTGAATCTTAATAAAAAACCACCAGCAATTGTGTTATTTAAGCCTGTTTTTTTTGAAGCTACTAGGGCAGCATCAGTATGAACGTAATCATAATTAGTTGTTTGATTATTCCCAAATTGACCAGTTTTAAATAATTGTCTAAATTCTGATTTAAAATTTATTTTCCAATTATTTTCTAATGATTTACTAAGGTTAATGGTTGGTAATGTTCCTATATTATAAGTGTTTTGTGCTTTTGTGTTAAAACTAAAAACACAACATAGTAATAAGAGGTAAAAAGGCTTCATTATTAAAACTGGATATTATCAGTGTTTCTAAAAATTATTGTTTTTTTGGATTTTAGTGTGCCTTCTTCATTAAATAAATATTCGTAAAGCGCTTTGTCGTTTTTTGTTTTTCCTTTTAAAACTATTTCATAGTTAGTGGTGATGTTGTTGGGATGTCCAGATTTAAAGAAAGCCAACAATGCTTCCTTTGAGCCACTATATTGGATTTGTATTTTTTTAATCCAATGTTTATCAAATTTGGTTTCTAATACATTTGTTATGTTAGCATAGGTTTTAACAGAAATATCGTCTTTATGGGTTTCAACTTCTATATCTTGAAGACTTCCATCCATGTTAAACTCAATACTGTATTTTTTGTTTTGATATTTAGTTTTGGCTTCAATAGATTGGCCAGTTTCATGTATTTCGTGATACCATTTAACTTGTTTTGAAGCTAATAATTGATAAACAAACTGTTTAGCTTGATCTGGAACCATATGAACAGAAAGTCTTGATTCTTTTTCAAATTTAGTTTGAGCCATTATTGTATTTCCTAAAAATAGGAAACAGAAAAGTACACAAAGATTTTTCATTTTAAAAACATTAAATTGCATTACAAATATAACGACAAACTAACAGTTATGAGTGATACAATTAAGTTTGAAGATTTTACTAAAGTAGATCTTCGCGTAGGAACAATATTAGAAGTTAATGATTTTCCTGAAGCAAGACAGCCAGCGTATCAATTAAAGATTGATTTTGGAGATTTAGGAATTAAAAAAACTAGCGCACAAATCACAACGCTATATAATAAAGACCAATTATTACAACGTCAGATTGTTGCTGTGGTTAACTTTCCTAAAAAGCAAATCGCAAATTTTATGAGTGAATGTTTAGTATTAGGAGCTGTAAATGGTAAGGATGTTATTTTATTAAATCCAGAACATAAAGTGCCCAACGGTACCATTGTATCTTAATGAGATAATATAAAAAAAAGCCTTATCGTTTAGAGAAGGCTTTTTTATTTGTTGTTTGTAGGATTTTAAATATCATCAAAATCTACATCAGTAAATCTACTTTCAGCAGTAGCTTCAGTGGTTGAGGTTGCTTCAGGAGCAGTAGTTGTTACCTGAGGTGTGTCGTATTCTTTTTTGAAATCTTTTTGGTGACGTTCGCTAATAACTTCATCTCCTTTTTCGTTGATGATGTAATCTGTCATTTCTCTTAAGATGTCATTAAACTCGTTAAAATCTTCTTTGTACAAATAGATTTTATGTTTTTTGTAATGAAATGATCCATCGTCATTAGTAAACTTTTTACTTTCAGTGATTGTTAAGTAGTAGTCTTCTGCTTTAGTAGCTCTTACATCAAAAAAATAAGTTCGTCTTCCTGCTCTTAATACTTTCGAAAAAATTTCTTCCTTCTCCATCATCTCGTTATTATGCATAATCTAAATTGTGTTGTTAGTTGTTTCTGATAAACCAAAAATCAAAAAAAAAGTTGAATGCCACAACATTTTAATGTAAATCTTTTTATTTAGTTGTTTTTAAATACAGCTCTTTGTAGTATCCATCAGTGTTTATTAACTGTTGATGTGTTCCTGATTGTACAATATTTCCGTCATCTAAAACTATTATTTTATCTGCATTTTTAGCAGAAGATATTCTGTGGCTAACAATTAAAGTTGTTTTACCTTTAGTAATGGTTTTAAGATTGTTTAATATTTTTTCTTCAGTTTCTGTATCCACAGCAGATAAACAATCATCAAACAGCATGATTTGAGGCGTTTTAATTATTGCTCTTGCAATAGATACACGCTGTTTTTGTCCACCAGATAGCGTAATACCACGTTCGCCTAAAACAGTATTGTATTTGTTTTTAAACTTAATAATGTTTTTATGGACTTGTGCTAGTTTGGCAGCTTCTATCACTTCTTGATCCGTAGCATTTTCTTTACCAAACTTAATGTTGTTATTAATACTGTCGCTAAACAAAAAGGCATCTTGAGGGACGTAACCTGTAGCGTCGCGTAAACTATACAAGTTAAGTGATTCAATAGATTGGTGGTCTACTAAAATATGTCCTTTATTGACGTCATATAACCTACCTACTAAATCTAAAATTGTAGATTTTCCAGATCCTGTTTTTCCTATTATTGCTAATGTTTCGCCAGGATTAACCTTAAAGCTAATATCTTTTAATGCTTGAATGTTTGTGTCATCATAAGTAAAGGACACATTTTTAAATTCAATTTCACCAATAATATCAGACGTATTAGGATTGTTATTTTGTATTTCTGGTTCAGTTTTTAAAAACTCGTTAATTCTGTTTTGAGAGGCTTCAGCTTCTTGTACAATTGAAGTTACCCAACCTACAGTTGCAACTGGCCAAGTTAAAAGGTTAACATACATTATAAACTCTGAAATTGTACCTAGACTAATTTCACCATTCATATATTGTTTACCACCAATATAAATGACTAAAACATTACTAAGTCCGATTAATAATATCATCATCGGAAAAAACAAGGCTTGTATCCTAACTAAACTTAACTGTTTTTGTTTACTGTCTTCAGATAATTTATCAAACTGTGATGAGGTTTGAGGTTCTATACCGTAAGCTTTAATCACTGAAATTCCGCTAAATGTCTCTTGAGAAAATGTAGATAATTTAGATAAATATTGTTGCACAATGGTACTACGTTTATGTATTTCAGAGCTAATTTTATAAATAATAATGGATAGTATCGGTAAAGGTATTATAGTATATAAAGTTAATGTTGGCGCTTGTTTAAACATAAAAATTAATGCAACAACAAATAAAGTAAGTGTGTTAATACTGTACATAATAGCAGGTCCAGTATACATGCGTACTTTTGTAACGTCTTCGCTAATACGATTCATCAAATCACCAGTTCTATTCTTCTTATAAAAATTTAAAGACAATTTTTGGTATTGCTGATAAATTTCATTTTTTAAATCAAACTCAATATAACGTGATACATTAATTATTGTTTGACGCATCCAAAAGGTTAATATTCCGGATAATATTGCCGAGCCAATTAAAAACATAATATATTTTAGTAATTTAGCTCTATAATTAACCACACTATTTTCAGGGTTTTGTAGCTGGTCATTGACCACGTCTATAATAGATCCAATAAATTTAGGAACAAAAACAGTAAATAATTTAGAAATTATAGTTATTAAAACACCAATTATAATTTGGGTTTTATACTTGTAAAAGTATTTGTTAAGATGTTGTAATTCTTTCATTTAAATGAAAACGTAGGTTCGTATTTTTTTTAATAATTTCACATTTTAACGTGTAAATTATTGTTTTAATGTTAATAATAGAGTAATTTTGCGCATTGATTTTATAAATAATGTAAAATCTATGTATTAAATTAAAATGTTTACTAAATGGTTTCAGAATTAATCAATACCAATCAATTATCAAAAGCAGATCCTGTTTTTGGGCAATTATCTTTTGATAATCACGAACAAGTCGTTTTTTGCAACGACAAAGATACAGGATTAAAAGCAATAATCGGAATTCATAACACAGTTTTAGGACCTGCTTTAGGAGGTACCAGAATGTGGCAATATGCCAATGAATGGGAAGCTGTAAATGATGTATTACGTTTATCTAGAGGTATGACTTTTAAGTCTGCTATTACAGGTTTAAACCTTGGTGGTGGAAAAGCTGTCATTATAGGTGATGCTAAAACACAAAAAACGCCAGAATTAATGAAGCGTTTTGGAGAGTTTGTACACAGTTTAAGTGGTAAGTACATTACTGCTGAAGATGTTGGTATGGAAACTGCTGACATGGATACAGTTAGAGAAGTGACACCTTATGTAACAGGTATATCTGAAGATAAAGGAGGAGCAGGTAACCCATCTCCAATCACAGCTTATGGTGTGTTTATGGGTATGAAAGCTGCTGCAAAATATAAATTTGGAACAGATGTTTTAGAAGATAGAACAGTCATTGTTCAAGGTATTGGTCACGTTGGAGAATCTCTTGTAGAGCATTTAACAAACGATGGAGCCAAAGTAATTATTGATGATATTAATCAAGAACGATTAGAAGCAATCAGTAAAAAATATGGAGCCTCTATTTACAAAGGAAATAACGTATATGCTGAAGCTGTAGATATATATGCACCTTGTGCTTTAGGAGCAACAATTAACGATACTACAATTAATACTATTCAAGCTAAAGTTGTTGCTGGTGCTGCAAATAACCAATTAGCAGATGAGTTGACTCATGGTCGTATCTTACAACAAAAAGGTATTGTTTACGCACCAGATTTTTTAATTAATGCTGGTGGGATTATTAATGTTTATGCCGAGTTAGAAAACTATGGTAAACAAGAAATAATGAGAAAAACTGAAAATATCTATAATACTACTTTAGAAATTTTAAGTAATGCTGAAACTAATGATATAACAACGCATCAAGCAGCATTAAATATTGCTTTAGCAAGAATTGAAGCAAGAAAAAAAGAAAATCAACAATAGATATCATATAATATACTATTTTTGCAAGGCGAAAGTGAAAACTTTCGCCTTTTTAATTATTAAAAAAAAGTATTTCAAACTAATTGAAATTTAAAGTTCTTTGTAAGTATGCTAAGTAGACGACATATTCGTGTTAAAGTAATGCAGGTTTTATATGCATTTAATGGTACAGAAAGTGATGATTTTTCTAAAGACCAAAAATTTTTATTATACAGTATAGATAACATGTATAATTTATATTTAACGATGTTTTCGTTAATTATAGAAGTAGGAAAGCGTTCTAAATCTCAATTAGAAACCATCCAAAAAAAGCATTTAGCAACTCCAGAAGAAAAAAATCCAAACAAAAAATTTGTAAATAATCAAGTTTTACAATTAATTACTAACAACGAAGCTTTAAAAAGCGAGTTTGAAGCTAAAAATATTAACAATTGGCAGTTAGATAATGAGTATGTTGAGATTATCTATAAGGATATTTTAGCAAGTGATCTTTACAAAGAGTACATGTCTACTAAAACATCTACTTTTAAAGAAGACAAAAATTTTATTTTAGATGTCTTTAAAGAAATTATCGCACCAAACGATAAACTTTACGATTATATCGAAGACAAAAACCTAACTTGGTTAGATGACCTACCAACGGTTAATACAGCTATATTAAAGTTATTACGCAAAATTAAAGAAACGTCAGACGACCGTTTTTTAACGCCTAAACTTTATAAAGATATAGAGGATAAGCAATATGCTATTAATTTGTTTAAAAAGACATTGTTAAATCAGTCTAAACTTAGCGAAGAAATTGCAGGTAAGACTAAAAACTGGGATACAGAGCGTATTGCAAGTTTAGATTTGGTGTTGCTAAAAATGGCCATTTGCGAGCTAACGAATTTTCCGTCAATACCAACTAAAGTAACCATTAACGAGTATCTTGAAATATCAAAAGAGTACTCAACACCAAAAAGTAGCATCTTTATAAATGGTATTTTGGATAAACTGTTAAAAGAATACCAAGAGGACGGAAAGCTAAATAAAGTTGGTCGAGGATTGATGTAGTAAAAAAATATTATTATTTTTACAGTTCTAAATTTATAAAACTAGAAACTTTAAATGTTAAGGTTTCAACAAAACTAAATACCTATTATGAAAAAAGTATTGATTCTATTAAGCGCAGTATGCTTAATCAGCTTAACATCATGTAAGCAAAATGCAGCAGCTAAAATTGACGCAAGTAATGTAACAGCAGCAGCAGAGAGAGATGCAAAATCTGACAAATTACCTGTAATTACTTTTGATAAAAAAGAGCATGACTTTGGTCAAATAGTTTCTGGTACACCTCAAGAAACAGTATTTACTTATACAAATACTGGTGAAGCACCTTTAGTAATTACAGATATAAAAAGTACATGTGGTTGTACTGTACCAAAAGATTGGTCAAGAGAGCCATTAGCAGTTGGAGCATCAGACAAATTTACTGTTAAATTTAACGGTAAAGGAGCAAACAAAACATCTAAAGTAATTAACATAACAGCTAACACAGCTTCAGGAAAAGAGTCTGTAAAGATTTCAGCTTTTATTACTCCAGATCCTAATGCAGCAGCAAAAGGAGCTAATACTAACTTAGGACCAGTTATTAAGTAATGGAAAGTATTAGCAGTTTTTTACCTATAATTGCCATGTTTGCGGTAGTGTATTTCTTTATGATTGCACCACAAATGAAACGTGCAAAAAAAGAAAAGCAATTTGCTGCAGATTTAAAACGTGGTGATAAAGTAATAACTAAAAGTGGTATGCATGGTAAAATTGCCGAGCTTAACGACAAAGACAATAGTTGTGTTATTGAAACCATGTCTGGAAAATTAAAATTTGATCGTTCAGCTATTTCAATGGAAATGAGCTCTGCGTTAAATAAACCAGCAACTAGCTTAAAAAAGTAAATATATTTTACATTATAAAAAAAGGCGACCAATTGGTCGCCTTTTTAGTTTAAAAATTATTAGATAGTTAAGTTTAAAACTATCACATTGGAGGTTAACCATTATAAATGATGTGTAAATTTGATCTGTTTTTTTAATTTGATAATTTTTTTTTAATTGTAACTATTTAATAATCAAACAAACAAAAAACAACTAATAAAAACTATGCTTTTTTGCTTGCTAGATACTAAAAGTTAGTATATATTTGCCATCAGTTTTGGGGAGATACTCAAGCGGCCAACGAGGGCAGACTGTAAATCTGCTGACTACGTCTTCGCAGGTTCGAATCCTGCTCTCCCCACATTATAACTAAAAAAGCCTTCTTATTATAAGAAGGCTTTTTTTTATGCTTTATATTTTAATCTTTAATGACTTAGTAGTCCATTAAAGCTTTTTTGTAATATTTTAAATCTAAAATATTCATGCTGTTTTCTAGGTTACCTATTAACGCAATTAAATATTTTAAACTCTCAACAGGATCTAATGTAGAAGCTTCAGTGGTGTCCACATCAATATCTTCATCTTCAATTGGACTATCTTCTGGAATAGGAATTAAAAAAGAGTCGTTAGCTTCAATATGCTCATAAGCATAACGTAAAACTTTAACAGCTAAAGGAACTTCTAATTCTAAAACATAAGTTCTTAATTGTTTGATGTCGTCAATTAAAGTATCTGTATTAATACCTGTAGCGTCTAGGTTACTTTGGATACTGTCTATTAATTTAAGTGCTTTTTTATTTTCCAAGATGTAAAATTAAAATAAGGTTAGTTACTGTGTTTATGCAAATTTAATTTTTTCTTTCCTTACGGGAAATCAATTACAGATGTTTATTTTAAAATAAATATTATTCCTGATGCTTTTTCCAGTAAGCTTTACCATAACCACAAAAAATCTCTTGACCAGATTTTATTTTTTTTGTTGCTTTAATGCAGACGTTTTGATTATCATCTAAAGTAATTTCTGCATTGTTTTTAAACTTAGTATTGATGCTTCCTTTGGTGTCGTTAGCATATTTAGCAAAACAATCAGTATGCATACTATCCATTATAGTACCATTTAATAGATTAATAAAATATCTGTCGTTATTTTGTTTAGCTCGTTTATGTGCTTCATTACTATCTAAAATTTCACCTTTAAAGAGCGTTATAATTTCATCTTTATAAATATCTATTGCAGTAAACAATCCATTACCAGCTTTAGGTATTTGTGAAGGTTGTACGTATAAGTAATCCGCTTCATCTGCATCAATTTTATTGTTTTGTGAAGTCGTATTTTTGATAGAATTTGATTTAAGTATTAGTTATAATTTTTTAAATAATCTCAGCTATTTGTACGAAGTTAATTAAAATAGCAAAAGCCAAAACATATGTTTTGGCTTTTATAGGTTGTAATATGTGATTAATTATTTTGAAATGCTATAATTCAACTGTTTTTAAATCAATGTAATCACCATTCCAGTCTTTATGTTTTTTTACAATTTCTAAAGTTTTAGGAATCGAAAGGTTTTTTGAAACTTCTAATTTTTCATTAAAAATACTTAATGTATTGTTACTGGTATTATAAATCATATTAGCTCCATTTATAGGTGCTTTTATAGCTTTACCATTACTCATTTTTATGCTATTGGTAATAATATTTTCTCTTAAATATTGTTGATTACCATCCTTACTAACAGTACCTTCAAATTGTAATAATGTATAAAAATTTAATGTACTATCATTAGATTTTTGATTTTGAATCTTTTTAGTAGCTGTTGATAAAAAATCAATGTGATAAGCACTGTCTTTTACTATTTTTAGCACAACAATTTCGTTACGACTTGTTTTGTAAATAGACTGTTTAATGTGGCTGTTTTCGCTTTTTGTATCAGTTTTATCTTTACAACTAATAACTACAGATAGTAGTAATAATAAAAGTATGGTTAGTTTTTTCATTTGGGACATTACATGGTTATTTAAGACTTATTTTATTAACCTGAAAGGTCATTGTCGGTATTGGACCAGATATTTCGTTTATTCTAGAATTAGTATAATATAATGTGTTATCATATATACTAAAAGTATCTGCCCAGCGTACCAAATCACCTTTAGCTATAGTGGTTGTCTTTCCGTTTAAATCTCTTTTTAATATGGCGTTATTTTCTAGATCTGCGTAATAAAGATTACCAGATTGATCAAAAATCATTCCGTCAGGTGCTGCGGTTTTATCAACAACTTCAACAGCTGCTTCAATTTGTTGATTTGTACCATTAATTAATACATCAGTTGATACTGCATATAAAGTGTAACCAGTTAGCGCATGAAAATATAATGTGTTATCAATTTGGTTTAATGCAATTCCGTCCGAATGTACAGTGTTTACCCATTGCTTACCATTAATCGTTAAATGATCTACTTCTGCAGTAGTAGATTTATGATCAGTCAATACACGTTTAAAAATTCTTGATTCTAAATCCAAAATTATTAAACCAGCATGTCCAGAATCCGTAAAATAAGCAACATTATTTTTTCGATCTACACGAACATCATTGATATAAGAGTCTTTAAAAAATACATCGTTTGTTAGCGTAAAGGTTTGTTTTAAAGCGTTTTTTTGTAAATCAAAAACAAAAATTTTAGGGTTAGAAATAACACCTTTAAACATAGGGTTTCTTGTGTCCACTACAAACAATTCGTTTTGAGAGGCAACTACAGATTGTACAGCTACAAAAGTAGAATCTGTTACAGTTACGTCTTCTGTCCAGTTGTTCCAATTTTTATTTGGAAATGGTATAGATTGTCCGTTTACAATTTCGGTTACAGAGTGCTTTACTGTTGGTCTCCATCTAGGAAAATTAACAAACATACGTCCAGTCTCACTAACAGTAACACCTGTAACTTGTTGACCTGTAAATTGTGCAACTTCTGTAATAACAGGTAAAGTGTCTGTTTTTGTAGCAACTTCTGTTGTAATATTTGATTGTTTTTTATCTGTTTTGCAAGCTATTGTACACAGTGAAATAGCAGAAAGTATTAATATTTTTTTCATCACATTTTACTTGTTTTGTTCAGCAGTAATTTCTGCAATTTTGCAAATCACTTCAGTAGCCTTGATCATGCTTTCTACAGGAACATACTCATAACGACCATGAAAGTTATGTCCACCAGCAAAAATATTAGGACACGGTAAACCCATATAACTTAACTGAGACCCATCTGTACCACCACGAATGGCTTTTATAAGTGGTTTAATGTCTAACTGTTTCATAGCTTCTTCAGCAATATCTACAATATGCATTACAGGTTCTACCTTTTCTTTCATGTTAAAATACTGATCTTTAATTTCAATAGTAACAACCTCTCTTTCGTATTGGCTATTTAACTCATCAGTTAATTTTTGCATCATTTCTTTTCTAGCTTCAAAATGACCTAAATCATGATCTCTGATAATGTATTCTAAAACAGTTTCTTCCACTTCACCTGAGATAGAGTATAGGTGGAAAAAACCTTGGTAACCCTCAGTATGTTCTGGAGTTTCAAGTCTTGGTAACGAGTTTATAAACTCGGTTGCAATGTACATTGAGTTTACCATTTTACCTTTAGCATATCCAGGATGTACTATTTTACCTTTTACTTTGACAACAGCACCTGCAGCATTAAAATTTTCGTATTCTAATTCTCCAATTTGACTACCATCCATAGTATAAGCCCAATCAGCCCCAAATTTTTCAACATCAAATTTGTGAGCTCCACGACCAATTTCTTCATCAGGAGTAAATCCAACTCTGATTGTTCCGTGTTTGATTTGTGGATTAGCAATAAGGTATTCCATTGCCGAAATAATTTCTGTAATTCCAGCCTTATCATCAGCGCCTAAAAGCGTTGTTCCGTCTGTAGTAATAATAGTTTGACCTTTATATTGTAATAAATCTTCAAAATAATCTGGTGATAATACAATGTTTTCATCTGCATTAAGGACAATGTCTTTACCATCATAAACATCAATAATCTGAGGTTTTACATTAGCTCCAGTAAAATCTGGAGTCGTATCAAAATGAGATATAAAACCAATAGTTGGTACGTCATGATCTACATTACTTGGTAAAGTTGCCATAATGTAAGCGTGCTTATCTATAGTTACATCTTGCATACCAATAGTTTTTAGCTCGTCAACCAAAGCATTAGCTAAATCCCATTGTTTGGCAGTACTTGGTGTGGTGTCGCTAGCAGGATCAGATTCAGTATCTACAGTAACATAACTTACAAACCTTTTAATTATATCTTCTTTTGAAATCATTTTATTGTGATTTTATATTTTAATTATTGTCTTAAATTTACAGCTAAATTAATTAATTTAATTGTAGGTCAAAGTTACGATTATTAAGTTTTTCAGCTTTTGAATTGCTCAATTTTTTAATTAGAATTACTTTTGTGCAAACCTATTACAATGTACAAATCCCTTCTAAGACCAATTTTTTTTAGTTTCGATCCTGAAAAAATCCATCATTTCACGTTTTCATTAATAAAATCGACCTCTAAAATACCTGGAATGTCTAAACTTTTTAGACGTTTATATACCATTGAAGATCCTAAACTAGAGCGTAAGCTATTTGGTTTAACCTTTAAAAACCCAGTCGGATTAGCAGCAGGTTTTGATAAAAATGCAGTGTTATATAACGAACTTGCTAATTTTGGTTTTGGTTTTATTGAAATAGGAACCGTTACACCAAAGGGTCAAGCTGGTAATCCAAAACAACGTCTATTTAGATTAAAAGACGATCAAGGGATTATTAACAGAATGGGCTTTAATAACGAAGGATTAGAACAAGCAATACTTCAACTTAAAAAAAATAAAGGCAAGCTTATTATTGGTGGTAACATTGGTAAAAACACACAGACTAAACCTGAAGATTATACTAAAGACTACTTGGAGTGTTTTAATGGTTTGCATCCATATGTAGACTATTTTGTGCTAAATGTTAGTTGTCCAAACGTTGGTAGTCATGCTAAACTAAATGATAAAGACTATTTATTAGAGTTAATAGGAGCTGTGCAAAAAGCTAATAAAACGTTTGATAAACAAAAACCAATTGTATTAAAAATTGCTCCAGACTTAAATAATAATCAATTAGATGAAATTATTGAGCTTATTGCAGAAACCAATTTAGATGGTGTAATTGCTAGTAACACTTCTGTGGATCGCTCTAATCTTAAAGCTTCCGCAGAAAGATTGTCAGACATAGGTAATGGAGGTGTTAGCGGTCAACCAGTAAAAGAAAAATCTACTAAAGTTATAAAGTATCTAGCTGAAAAAAGTAATAAAGCTTTTCCTATTATTGGAGTTGGCGGAATACATTCGGCTAAAGACGCATTAGAAAAAATTGAAGCAGGTGCAGATTTAGTGCAAATTTATACAGGATTTGTTTATGAAGGTCCAAGTCTAATTAAAAATATAAACAAAGCTATTTTAAACAAAAGCTAAATGAATTTTGAAATTCTTTTCAGTTTTATTCTAGCCACAGCAGCATTAGCTATCTCTCCAGGACCAGATAATATTTATGTGTTAATGCAAAGTATTACAAATGGTCGTAAATATGGATTAGCGACGGTATGTGGTTTAATTTCTGGTTGTTTAGTCCATACAACTTTAGTAGCCTTTGGTGTCTCTGCTATTATAAAAGAAAGTGATACTCTTTTTTTTATAATAAAAGCCTTAGGCGCAATGTACCTATTGTATTTAGCCTATAAAGTTTTTAAAAGTGATGCTAATGTAACCTTGTCTGATGCAGCAGTCCCTAAAAAAAGTTTAGGACAATTATTTAAGCAAGGTGTGATCATGAATGTGTTAAATCCAAAAGTATCTATTTTCTTTTTGGCATTTTTTCCAGCTTATTTATACAGTGAAACTATTAATACGGTTACTCAGTTTTACGTTTTAGGATTATTATTTATGACTACGTCTTTTGTTGTTTTTGCATTAATCGCAATTTTAGCTGGATTTATTTCGGATTTCTTAAAACAAAATAAAAATATTGGTCTGATTTTAAAATGGTTACAAATCGTGGTCTTTATTGGAATTGCAATTTTTATCTTTCTTTCAGAAAAATAAAGTACTTTTATAGAACAATACAAAGTGCAAATGTCAAACCAAGTTAAAGTTATAGAATGTCCTAGAGATGCCATGCAAGGCATTAAACAGTTTATTCCTACAAAACAAAAAGTACAATATATCCAATCTTTGCTTCGTGTTGGTTTTGATACTATTGACTTTGGTAGCTTTGTGTCACCTAAAGCTATACCACAAATGGTTGACACAGCAGAAGTGTTGGCACAATTAGATTTAAGCCAAACTAAAAGTAAATTGTTATCAATTATAGCTAACTCTAGAGGTGCTACTGATGCTTGCAAGCATCCAGAGATTGATTATTTAGGCTATCCATTTTCTATTTCAGAAAATTTTCAAATGCGTAATACACACAAGACTATTGCACAATCTATAGTTTTACTTCAAGATATTTTAAATCAGGCAGATGCAGCTAACAAAGAAGTTGTGGTTTATATATCAATGGGATTTGGTAACCCATATGGTGATCCTTGGGATGTGAATATAGTAGGAGAGTGGACTGAGCGTTTAAGCAAAATGGGAGTGAAAATCTTGTCTTTAAGTGATACTGTTGGCACTTCAAACCCTGAAAATATTGACTATTTATTTTCTAATTTAATTCCAGAATATCGAAATATAGAGTTTGGTGCGCACTTGCATACCACACCAGATACTTGGTTTGAAAAAGTGGATTCAGCCTATAGAGCAGGTTGCAAGCGTTTTGATGGAGCTATTCAAGGTTTTGGAGGTTGTCCAATGGCTAAAGATGACTTAACTGGTAATATGCCAACAGAAAAGGTATTGTCTTATTTAACTTCAAAAAAAGTTAATAATCTAAATGCGATGTCTTTTGAAAGTGCTTATAATGAAGCTTCTAAGATATTTAATGCATATCATTAACTACTACATATTGTCTTTCAATTAAATTGAAAGTTTTTTAACTATTTTAAAACGCTGTAATATAGGTTTTTATGTTGTTTTTTTTGTTTTAATTTAAATTTGGTCTAAATAAACTTGTAATAAAAGCTTTAGGTTTTTATTTTTGCATAAAAAATACAGAGCTATCTGTATTTAGTCTAAATAATAATAGAAACAAAATTATTTTTAAATGAAAAAAATTGTATTCGGATTAGCAGCATTAGCAACTTTATCATTAACCTCATGTTCTAGCGACGATGATGGTGGAAACGTTACACCAACGACTTCTGTAACAACTCCAGACACATATACTTTTGAAAGAGATGGAAGTACAACAGTAAACTTTAGTGGTCAAACTACACGTATTCAAATGGCTCAAGAGTTAATCGCAGGTTTTTTAGATACTTCAAATACAGAAGCAACTTTAGATGCAATGTTTGCTCATGAAGAAGGTAATGCAGATTTTAGTGATGCAGATTTAAATGCATCAAACAAAAGCATTAGAATTAAAACAGCAGCTTCTACAGATTATTTTTCAGCAAATACTACAGATGCAGCAGTAATAAAAGCAATATTCGATTATTATATTTTTGCACAAGTAGAGGATGTATTCCCTAACTGGACAACTATCGCAACAGCTGGTTATGCAGGTCAATTACAACAAGCTGGTGGAGGAACTACACGTTATGTAAATGAACAAGGTTTAGAGTATAACCAAGCCTTTGCAAAAAGTTTGATAGGTGCTTTAATGACAGATCAAATATTAAACAACTACTTAAGTCCTTCAGTTTTAGATGCAGGAGATAATGTTGCAAATAATGATGCAGCTGTTTTAGATGGTGATAATAATTACACTACTATGGAACATAAATGGGATGAAGCTTATGGTTACTTATATGGTAACGAAGACAATCCAGCTGTTCCAGTTTTAGGAGCAGATAACTTTTTAAACGAGTATTTGTCAAGAGTAGATAGCGATACAGACTTTAATGGTATTGCAATGGATGTATACAACGCGTTTAAATTAGGTCGTGCTGCAATTGTAGCTAAAGATTATGACGTACGTGATGCTCAAGCAGACATTATTAGAGAAAAAATATCTCAAGTAATTGCAGTTAGAGCAATCTATTATTTACAACAAGGAAAAAATAATCTAGGAACAAGTAATGCATCAGCTTTTCACGCATTATCTGAAGCTTACGGATTTATTTATAGCTTACAGTTTACAAGAAAACCAGGGACTACTGAACCATATTTTTCTAAAGACGAAGTATTGTTTTTAACAGACTCTTTAATGCAAGGTGATGGTTTTTGGGATGTAACTGCCGAAACTTTAGATACTCTTTCTGATACAATTTCAGCAGAGTTTAGTTTCACAACTGAGCAAGCAGGAAGTTAAGATTTAAACTTATTAATAGTAGTCATTTATTTAAATGGCTACTATTAAGTATTTTTGCTCACTGAAAAAAGAAAAATTATTATTTATATGAAAAAGTTAATTTACATTTTTGCGGTATTTGTACTAGTAGCAGCATGTTCAGAATCTGATGATTCTAATGACAATGGTGTTGTAGACAATTATAATAGAGCTGCCATGCAAACCAATTTAGCAGACAATATTATAATACCAAGTCTTGAAAGCTTCAAAACCTCTTTAGAAACATTTTCTGATGCTAACTCAACATTTGTTGCTAGTCCAGATCAAGTTAATTTAGATAATTTAAGAGCAGCTTGGTTAGATGCTTATAAAAAATGGCAGTTAGTAGAACCTTTTGATATCGGTCAAGCCGAAGTTATTGGTTACCGTAATCAAATGAATATATATCCTACAGACGTAGATAATATTGAAAGTAATATTGAGAACGGAAACTATGACTTAACGCATGACAATAATAATGACGCAGTTGGGTTTCCTGCATTAGATTATATGCTTTATGGTTTAGCAGACTCTGATACAGAGCTATTAAACAAATATCAAGACGTAAAATACATCACGTATTTAACAGATTTGATAGAGGCTATGAGCATGATTACCGAAGAAGTTCTTACAGATTGGACAACAAATTACAGATCTTTATTTGTCTCTAGTACAAATAATACCTTAACAAGTGCTGTAAATAAATTCATCAACGATTATATTTTTTATTTTGAAAAAGGTTTAAGAGCAAATAAAATTGGTATTCCTGCAGGAGTTTTTTCAACAAATCCATTATCTGAAAAGGCAGAGGCTATATACAATGGAAGTAATTCAAGAGATTTAGCAATTTTAGCTTTAGATAATGCTCAAAATATTTTTAACGGTAAAACTTCTATTAATTCAGAAATTGGAGAAGGTTTTTATTCTTATTTAGTTCAGTTAGGTAGAACAGATTTAGCAACACTTATTAATACCAGAATAGATGATGCTAGAGAGAAAATTCTACTTTTAAATCAAGATTTAAAAACTCAAGTTGAAATCGATAATACTAAAATGAACGAAGCTTATGATGCATTACAGTTAGTAGTCGTATCTTTAAAAGTTGATATGTTACAAGCATTTGATGTAAGTGTTGATTATCAAGATGCTGATGGTGATTAATACTAAATAATACTAATTTTAAAGGTTGATTGTAATATATCAACCTTTTTTTATAATATGAATTTTAGCTTTAAAACATATTTAAATAAAACCACAGATGCTGCAACTTTAGCAGTGTTCAGGATTGGTTTTGGTGTAATGATGTGCTATGGTATAATTCGTTTTTGGGCCAACGATTGGATTGACACAGTTTACCTACAGCCCAAATTTCATTTCAAGTATTATGGTTTTGAGTGGGTTCACGTTTTAGGTAATTACACCTATTTATTATTTTTAATATGTGGTCTGTCTGCCATTTTTGTAGCTATAGGTTATAAGTATAGATTAGCCATAATTACCTTTTTTATTAGCTTTACTTATATAGAGTTAATGGATAAAACTGTGTATTTAAATCATTATTACTTTATAAGTATACTTAGCTTTTTAATGATTTTTTTACCTGCTAATGCCTACTTTTCTTTAGATAATTATAAGTCTAAAAAAGCTTTTAATACCATGCCTAAATGGTGCGTTGATAGTATCAAACTGCTATTAGGTATTGTTTATTTTTATGCAGGATTGGCTAAAATTAATAGTGATTGGTTATTTAGAGCACAACCTTTAAAAATTTGGCTACCCTCTAAATATGATTTACCATTTATTGGCGAAACTGTGATGCAGCAAGAGTGGTTTCATTTTGCTATGAGTTGGTCAGGTATGTTGTATGATTTACTTATTCCGTTTTTTCTATTGTATAGACGTACGCGTTTTGTAGCCTTTCTATTTGTTATTTTTTTCCATGTATTTACAAGAGTGTTATTTCCAATAGGTATGTTTCCTTTTGTAATGATAGTTAGTGCAATCATCTTTTTTGATGCTACAATACATCATAAAATATTAAATAAAATAAAGTCGTTGCTTGGCTTTATTTCCGCGAAAGCGAAACCTATACAATACAAACAAGCATACACTGTAAGGTATAGTAAATTAATACTACCTATAATAGGATTATTTTTTGCGATACAATTATTATTTCCGTTTAGATATTTATTATATCCAGGCGAATTATTTTGGACAGAGGAAGGTTACCGTTTATCATGGCGAGTGATGTTAATGGAAAAAATGGGTAACACTACGTTTAAAATTGTAGATAAAAATGGGAATTCATTTTTGGTTAACAACTCGGATTTTTTAACACCATTACAAGAAAAACAAATGAGTTCTCAACCAGATTTTATATTAGAGTACGCTCATTATTTAGGTGATCATTTTAGTAGTCAAGGTCATAAAGGTGTAGAGGTTTATGTTAAAAGTTATGTGGCTTTAAATGGAAGATTAAGTCAATTATTTGTTGACGAAAGCGTAAATTTGTACCAAGAAAAAGAATCATTTAAACACAAAGATTGGATTTTACCATTTAAAGATGAAATTAAAGGACTTTAACCTATTATTACTAGTAACGTTATCTGCTTTTAGCATGATGGCACAACAAAAAATTTCTGGTACTATTATTAATCACAAAGGCGAAGCATTAAGTAATATTGGTGTTTATGAATCTGCTAAAGGTTTGATAACCAGGTCGGATCCTAATGGGTTTTTTAGTTTTACTACTGAAAAAGAAACTTTAAAATTAACCTTTTTTGATTATGAATACGAAGTTTTAGAACAAACCATAAATACAGCTGATGCTGAAAATTTAAGCATTAAATTATTTCCTTTAACGGAAACCACTTTATCTGAAGTAGAAATTACCGTTAGAAAAGCAAAATTATTTAGTTTAAATCGACTTGCAGATGTTGAAGAAACTGCTATTTACGCAGGAAAAAAGACTGAAGTAGTTTTAGTAGATCAATCTATGGCTAATCTTGGCGCTAACAATGCAAGGCAATTATATAGTCAAGTGGCTGGTTTAAACATTTATCAAAATGATGATGCAGGTTTACAGCTAAACATTGGTGGTCGTGGTTTAGACCCAAACAGAACCGCTAATTTTAATACACGTCAAAATGGATATGATATTAGTGCAGATGTATTAGGATATCCTGAGAGTTATTACACACCAACTGCTGAAGCTTTACAAGAAATACAGATAGTTAGAGGTGCTGCATCACTACAATACGGAACGCAGTTTGGAGGTTTGGTAAACTTTAAAATGAAAACACCAAACACACAAAAACCATTAGAATTTATTACAAGAAATACCGTTGGTAGTAATGGGTTATATACCAACTTTACAAGTGCTAGTGGTACTAAAGGTAAGTTTAGTTATTATACTTTTTTTAATTATAAAAAAGGAGATGGGTTTAGAGATAACTCTAACTTCGAGTCTAAAAATTTTTACGCACATTTAGGGTATCAATTTAATGATAAAACGAAGTTGGAAGGTGAGGTCACGTATTTAAGATATTTAGCAAAACAGGCTGGAGGATTAAATGACAATATGTTTGAAGACGATCCTTACCAAAGTAATCGAGAACGTAATTGGTTTCAGGTAGATTGGTTGTTGTATAATTTAAAGCTATCACATCAATTTTCTGAAAACACAAATTTTACATTTAACGCATTTGGATTAAATGCTTCAAGAAATGCATTAGGTTATAGATCCAATCGTGTGGATCAAGGAGATAGTAATGGCGTTAGAGATTTAATTAAAGGCGAATTTGATAATTTTGGTTTTGAAACCAGAATTTTGACCAATTATAACCTGTTTAATAAAAAATCGATAGGACTTTTAGGTGCTAAATTTTATAAAGCAGAAAACACCTCTGAGCAAGGACCAGGAAGTGATGGTTTTGATCCTAATTTTGATTTTCAATATGAAAATTTTCCAAATTATTCTAACCAATCAAGTTATACGTACCCTAACTTAAACTTGGCTATTTTTGGAGAAAATATTGTGTATTTAAACGATAAGCTATCTATAACACCAGGTTTTAGATTTGAATATATTAACACCCAAAGTGATGGTTTTTATAGAGAAATTAATACCGATGGTGCTGGTAATGTTATTTTAAATGAATATACAGAGGATGACTTAACCAGAGAACGCTCGTTTGTACTTTTAGGCTTAGGTGCAAGTTACAAACCAAGTAATACGTTTGAAGTCTACGGAAACTTATCTCAAAACTACAGATCTGTAACATTTTCGGATATTAGTATAAATAATCCAGCCTTCATAATTAGTCCTGATATTGATGACGAAAGTGGTTTTACTCTAGATGCAGGTATAAGAGGAAAACTATCCAATAAAGTATCTTTTGATGTTAGTGCTTTTAGCTTATTTTATAACGATAGAATAGGTTTAGTTCAACGTGTTATAGAAGATACAAGTATAAAAACCGAAAGAGGTAATGTTGGTGATGCTATGATGTATGGTATTGAGAGTTTAGTAGAATTTAACTTAGAAAGCCTATTGCTTAAAAACGAAGATTATATTTTTAACTACTATGTTAACTTTTCTTATGTAGACTCAGAATATACAAGGTCTAATTCAATAGGAGTAGAGGGTAATAAAGTTGAATTTATACCAAACTATAACTTTAAAACAGGTGTTAGATTAGGTTATAAAGACTTTTTATCTAATATACAATATACCTATTTATCGTCTCAGTTTACAGACGCAACAAATTCCGTTGATGGAAATTTAAGTGGAGTTGTTGGTCAGATACCAGCTTATGATGTTTTAGACGTGTCTTTATCTTATAAGTACAAGCAATTTAAGTTGGAAGCAGGTGTAAACAATGTATTGGATAATGCTTATTATACAAGACGTGCTACAGGTTATCCAGGACCAGGAATTATACCGTCTGCCAACCGTAATTTTTACACAACATTGGAAGTAAAATTTTAAAATCACTCATTTATTTTAAGACAGTCTAAATAGAAACTGTTGCTAATCAGTGTGTTTGTTTGGTTTTTGACTTAATGTTTTAATATCTTTAAGTAGTATTAATCTATAAAAGAAGAAAAATTATGTCAATAAGAATAGGAAATAGTTGCGTGAATTGTGAGAATTTAACTGAGAATGAAGTATGTAAAGTACACGCTGTAAAAGTAAGTGATAATTATACTTGTGATAGCTTTGAAATGAAAGCTGCACTAAAAAATGATCCTAATTGTGGGACTTGTGCACGTTATGAATCTACTAACTGTGCTAATCCGCAAAAAGCTGCACCAGGAATGTTATGTTCACATTGGGCACCACAAAATGCTCAAGCTTAATTTTAATTATAGTTAAAGTAAAAGCCCACTTTTAAAGTGGGCTTTTTTATTTTTAATCTCCATCATTATCTGTAGATGTGATAATGATGGATAAAATACTTCTAACATCAACACTAAATAATATACCTAATGCATCAAGTTCTGTATGTAAGTGTGCAACCAAATCAGGATGAGAGTTTATAGCGTCAAATAAAGGTACAGGAATAGCATCAATTGCATTTTGTACGTCTTCAATTTTATTTTCTACTGCTTGATTTAAATCATTATTTTTAATAATGTGGTGGACATAATCATCAATACCTAAACCTTCAGAATTAAAATAAACGTTTTTTACACTATTAATGTTTTCTTTTAAAATAGTTAATGATAAACTACTAAAATAAGCTTGTGTAAGTTCTGGATTGGTAATTTGAGAATTTTCTAAACCTGCAGGTTTTCCAATTTTAGTTACTTTTCCTGTATCTATCAAATTATATAAACCATTGTATAATCTATTAAAAGAATCTCTTATTCCGCTTTCATTATTATCAATAAATGTACTGGCATAATTACCAGGACTATTCCAGATACCAACAAGTCTTTCTGATTGTGATTTTAAATCTAAGGCTGTGTATTTTAAATAATCTTGTCTATTAATATCATTAATAAATTGAGTGTTTACAGTGGTAATATCTGTATTAAACAATAAATACTCTAAAGCAGACAGAGTTTTAATTTGTGGACTTTTAGTTGCTAACAATTCTTCAGTAATAGCATCATTGTCATTAATAACGTTTTCTAAAGCACTTGGTAGTGTTGGCCAATTGTATAATGCTAAATGCATAAACTGATCTCTAACATCACCAATATTAAAGGCATAAATATTAGCATACGCTTTAGCTGTTATTTTCCACTGGTCTTGAGCAAGAGTTAAATTAGCTTCAGTTAAAGTGTTTAAATAGGTTTCGATACTAGTGTTTAATGTATTGCTTTCAGTATTAAAATGTACGACACTTGGTAGTATTTGGTAATTTGTGACATCTTCTAAAAGTTGCATAACATTAAATGCTACCTCTTCTTCTTGATCGTCATCACTATTACAACTTAATGCAAATAGACAAATAAATAGTATGGCTTTATATATGTTTTTCATAATTATAATGAGTTTACAAAATCAATTAATTGTTGACGTTTTTCAGCAGATAAATTTTTGAAGTTTTGTTTTATAGTTTCAGCTTCTCCACCATGCCATAAAATTGCTTCTTCTATATTTCTAGCACGACCATCATGAAGTAGGTTGGTGTGGTTATTAACGGTTTCAATTAAACCAATTCCCCAAAGTGGTTGCGTTCTCCATTCGTTTCCGTTGGCATTAAAATCGTCTCGATTATCAGCTAAATCGTCTCCCATATCGTGTAATAAAAAATCAGAATATGGTTTGATTGTTACATTTTTTAAAAATTCGCTTTCTGCTTCTGTACCTGTTGTTTGGTTAATAGCATGACATGCGATACAGTTAAGTTCATCAAATAATATACGTCCTTGTATGACATCTTCATCTAAATAATTACGACGATTAGGTACTGCTAAATGCGCTTGATAAAATACGACTTTATCCAATTGGTCATCGGTTACCTCAGGAGCTCCTCCATTAGGAGCATCAAAACAGTCTTGTTGTGGAGAAGGACAGTTTTGCTCGCTAAAAATTGTTGTAGTTAATCCCATATCACCATGAAAAGCACCTGCTACTTGTTGTTTTAAGGTTGGTGCATTAGCTTTCCAACCGTATTTACCAACTTCTGTTGTATTGGTTTCATAGTTATATACAAAATTAGCACGACCAGAGATACCATCGTTATCACTATCATTAATATCTTCAAATTTAGTGATTTCAATATCTGGTAAAGCAGAAATTAATCCTAAGCCAATCGTTTGTTGCCCAATTCTTGGAGAGGTGTTTACACCATCTAAACTTCCAAATTGTTCGTCTTGAAACGTATAAATTGGTTTTTGTAATTGGTAAGTTGTTCCATCAGGATAAGTCCCTTCTATAGTTTGATAGTTAACAATAACTTTGGTTTCATATTGTATACCATTATTAGCGAGGTCTTGTAGTTGTAACCCATAACCTGGTACAGGAATTGCGTCTCCATTAACATCTTGTCCATTTAAACTAACACGCATTAAAAATCCGCTAGAATTTTGTCCATTTACTAAAGGTTGACCTCGACCATCTTTAAAATGGCAATTAGCACATGCACGAGCATTAAATGTTGGGCCTAAACCGTCTCTAGCTGTTGTAGATGCTGGAGCAGAAACCCAAGTTTGATTAAATAAAGAATTACCAGTTGCAAATTTAGCTTGTTCTTGAAAGGATAATCCATCTATTTCAAATCCAAACGCATTTCCACTAGTAGAGTTAACACCTAGTGCACCAGTTAATAATTCTTCTCCATCAATATACCCATCTAAAGGGGTTTGAATATCGATATAATTATCATCATTTTTGCAACTTATTATTGTCAAAATAATTAGACTAAGTGTTAATAATTGGTATTTCATTGTGTACATATTTAAAACAGAAAAAATCTCGAAACTTAATTCGAGATTTTTAAATCATTGTATTTTATAATCAATTATAAGCTAATTCCTATAGCAGTAGCAGATGCACTAATCTCATCAGCCCACTCTTGAAGAGCTACTACACTTTGCATAACTACTCCAAAATTAGAATCTGTTGAGCTTTCTAAGGTTATCAAATAATCAAATGGTTGATCGTTATTAGCAATAGCATTAACTTTTTCCATTGCATTTTCAGCAGCAGTTAATAAAGTTGCAGCTTGCGCTGGGTTAGCTTGTTTAACTAAGTCGTAAAAAGAAGCACCACTCACAGTACTATATTCACCAAAAATCACATTGTAAACCCCTTTTGCATTAGCATAAATATCACGATGTGTATTGTCACTAAAGCAAGAATGTTCATCTTCCTGACCTAATCCTCCAATACCATCGGTAGAATCTACAGGAGCAATGATACGTTCAGAACTTAACTCATCTCCAGCAATAAAAAAGGCTCCATTTATTAATTGTTTAAGTGCAACATCTTGATCTAAGTTTTCAAAAACAGTTCTGTATGTTCCTCCAGTAGCCCAAGTTGTTGTTAAAGCATTTAAATCGCTAACTAGTAAATCGGTTGCTGTTTGTAAATACAGAGCGCGTCTGTCTGCATGATCAGCAGTTGTATAATCGGTAAATGCTCTTGTTCCTGGTAAGTCGTCCACTGGCATTGTGTTGTCTTGTCCCCAAAGTAAGAATTCTATTGCGTGCCATCCTGCACTAATAGATTTGTCGTTTATATTTTCATTTAATCCTGCAATTGTTGCTTGATCAATAGTAATAGTGTCGTCACCTATAATACTGTCGTAATCATTAGCATATTCCTCTGTCCCAGCAGCAACATAGTCGATATAACTTTCGTCTATTGGCCAAGCATTCATTTGTCCCTCTGTACCTAAAGACCAAGTTTCAGATTCAGTATCAACAGGTCCAGTAGCTTCTCTAAAGGCTTCTGTTAACCCGTAAAATTCTCTTGCATCTAACCAAGCTTGCTTAGCAGCAGTAAAACTGTCTTCTGAAGGAGTAGCTATAAAATCTTCAATAGCTGATTGCATATCTAAAGCACTGTTGTAGCTATCTAAATAGGTTTGGTATACTAAGTTACCATAAGTTGCAGTCACATCAGATTTACTAACTGCATTTGCGTCTTCTGTAATTGTATCATCATCATTATTACATGAAAATATAGAAAAAGATAATCCAAGTACTAATGTGGTTTTAAAAAAATTGGTTTTCATTTGTTGTTATTTAGACTTAATAAAAATAATAACGCAAATATATTTTTAGATTCAATACAAAACAAGTTATTTAGAATAAATCTTAATAAATTTTTAAGATTATATTTCAATTCTAAAATCATTGAATTAAATATTTAGTTTTCATTCTGATTGTTAAAAAGTATTATAGTAATAATATAATGATTACCTTTACACGCAATTAATTCTAATTGCAACATGACAGCACACGAAAACAAAATTGTCGGAGAAGGTCTAACGTATGATGACGTACTTTTAGTTCCAGCATTTTCAGAGGTACTTCCACGCGAAGTCAACATTCAATCTAAATTTACAAGAAATATTACCATTAACGTACCAATAGTTTCTGCAGCTATGGATACTGTTACAGAAAGTCAAATGGCAATTGCTATGGCTAGAGAAGGTGGTATTGGTGTGTTGCACAAAAACATGACTATAGAGCAACAAGCCACTAAAGTACGTAAAGTTAAACGTGCAGAAAGTGGTATGATTATAGATCCTGTAACTTTACCTTTAACCGCTGTTGTAAGTGATGCTAAAAATGCAATGAAAGAACATAGCATTGGAGGAATCCCAATAGTAGATAAAGACGGAGTTTTAAAAGGTATTGTTACTAACAGAGACTTACGTTTTGAGCATGAAAATAGTAGACCAATTATTGAGGTTATGACTAGTGAAAAGCTAGTAACAGCTCCTGTTGGAACGTCTTTAAAAGATGCTGAAAAAATATTACAACAAAATAAAATTGAAAAACTTTTAATAGTTGAAGGTGATAAGTTAGAAGGTTTAATAACCTTTAGAGATATCACTAAAGTCACACAAAAGCCTATAGCAAATAAAGATACTTTTGGACGTTTACGTGTTGCAGCAGCAATTGGTGTCACTGGAGATGCTGTAGATCGTGCTGAAGCTTTGGTTAAAGCCGATGTTGATGCCATAGTAATAGATACTGCACATGGACATACAAAAGGTGTAGTTAGTGTTTTAAAAGAAATAAAATCTAAATTTCCTAAACTAGAAGTTATAGTAGGTAACATTGCAACAGGAGCAGCTGCTAAGTATTTAGTAGAAGCTGGAGCAGATGCAGTAAAAGTTGGTATTGGACCAGGTTCTATTTGTACAACTCGTGTTGTTGCAGGTGTTGGTTTTCCTCAATTTAGTGCAGTGTTAGAGGTGGCAGCAGCTATAAAAGGAAGTGGAGTACCAGTTATTGCAGATGGAGGAATCCGATACACTGGTGACATACCTAAAGCTTTAGCAGCAGGAGCAGATACAGTTATGTTAGGGTCTCTTTTAGCAGGAACCAAAGAAAGTCCAGGAGAAACGATTATATACGAAGGACGTAAGTTTAAGTCGTATAGAGGTATGGGATCTGTAGAAGCTATGAAAAAAGGAAGTAAAGACCGTTATTTCCAAGATGTTGAAGATGATATTAAAAAATTAGTACCAGAAGGTATTGTTGGACGTGTCCCTTATAAAGGTGATTTATATGAAAGTTTACACCAATTTATAGGTGGTTTACGTGCAGGAATGGGTTACTGTGGAGCAAAAGATGTCGCCACTTTACAAGATACTGGACGTTTTGTTAAAATTACGGCTTCAGGAATTAATGAGAGTCATCCACATGATGTGACTATCACAAAAGAAGCTCCAAATTACTCAAGATAATACCTTGTTTAAATATAAAAAAAAGCACAACTTTTGAGTTGTGCTTTTTTTATTAAAATTAGTTTTGTTATTGCAAATTGCTTGAAATATGAGTTAAATTGAAATTCTAATGGTTTATTTAGAATGTTAATTTTACTTTAAGATAACTTGATGAATGCATATTTATATTTATTTTCAAATTATTGTTCACTAGAAGAGTTTCTCTTTTAGAATTAATACAAGTAATCAACTTACACAACCATGGAAATTATAGGAAATATTATAAAAGGTGCTATTCATTTAAAGGATGCTTTAACGCCAGAATTCAATCCAATTGAAGCACAGGAAAAAGTATTAGAGATGCTTTTAAAAACAGCCAAAGATACCCAGTTTGGTAAGCACTATAATTTTGAAACTATACTAAATCAAGATACTCCTAATTTAGCTTTTGCAAATCAAGTTCCGTTTTTTGACTATAATCAAATTAATGAAGCTTGGTGGTCTAAATTACATGAAGGAGAAGAAGATGTTACCTGGCCAGGAAGTCCTACTTATTTTGCTTTAAGTTCTGGTACAACCGGAAAAACCAGTAAGCGTATTCCTGTAACAGACGCAATGTTGTCTGCTATAAAACAAGCAGGAATAGATCAAGTTACTGCACTTAGTAATTTTGATTTGCCAGCAGAATTTTTTACAACAGAAGCGATGATGTTAGGTAGTTCTACCGATTTAACAGAAAAGGACGATCATTTAGAAGGTGAGATTAGCGGAATTACTGCAAGCAATATTCCATCATGGTTTAAAGGTTTTTATAAACCAGGCGAAGCGATTGCTAAAATAGACGATTGGGATAAACGTGTTGTTCAAATAGCAAAACGAGCAAAACAATGGGATATTGGAGCATTAAGTGGTATTCCTTCATGGATGGAGTTAATGCTTAAAACGGTTATAGACTATCATAAAGTAGACAATATTCATCAGGTATGGCCAAACTTACAAGTCTATACTTCTGGAGGAGTCGCTTTTGGGCCTTATAAAAAAAGCTTTAATGCCTTACTTGGTAAACCAGTCACTGTTATTGATACTTATCTAGCTTCAGAGGGCTTTTTGGCTTTTCAAGCCAGACCAGAAACCACAGCAATGCAGTTAGTGACTAATGGCGGAATTTATTTTGAGTTTGTACCCTTTAAGCCAGAATACATAAATCCTGATGGATCCATAACACAAGATGCACCAAGTTTAACTTTAAAGGATGTTGAACTTGATCAAGATTATGTTGTAATAATAAGTACTGTTAGTGGAGCTTGGCGTTATTTAATAGGTGATACTATAGAATTTACAAATATTAAAAAAGCAGAAATAAAAATAACAGGTCGTACTAAATTCTTTTTAAATACAGTTGGTTCTCAACTATCAGTTAATAAGTTAGATGATGCTATTAGGTTTTTAGAAGAAAAATTTAAGACTACAATTCCTGAATACACATTATGTGCTAAGCGTTTTGATGATGGTTTTTATCATTCTTGGTATTTAGGTTCTGATAATTTATCATCAGATACTGTTGCTGATGTTTTAGATGAATTTTTGAAAGATGCTAATAAAAACTATAAAGTTGCTAGAAGTAAAGCTTTAGAAGGTGTTAAAGTAGAAGTGGTCAGTCCAGAAGTGTTTCATGATTGGAGTGGAGCTAATAAGAAAAAAGGTGGTCAAGTTAAAATGGAACGCGTTATGGGAGAAGATAAGTTTAAAACTTGGGAGGATTTTGTTGTTAAATATTAAGATTTAGAGATTTCTAAGTCACGTTGATGTATTAGTTCCATAATTTCTTCTGGAGATAAATAGTATTTTTTAATTCTAGCAATATATGATGCATCAATATTTGCTTGACTTAAGATAAACTCTTTTGTAATCAAAATATATTTTTCCATACCAGATTTAACAGCATAAGTGTCTGCAGCTCTTTCTGCTTCAGCAATATGGTTATCTGACAATAAATACTTAATACCAAACCAAATTAAATTACTGTTACTTCGGTTTCTGTAATCCATAATATGACCTAATTCGTGACCAATCCAACCAATAATAACATCTTTTGGCATGTCTTTAGTATAAAAGGTTTCGCCTGAGATTTTAACAGTTTCACTAATAAAAATATTATAGGATCTGTTGCCTTTTTTCTTAAAAAAACTACCAAAACTAGGTTGTGCTTGCATGGTTGATTTTTTAATGTTTTTCTTAAACTCAAGATTAATAGTCGTATCCTTTAAATCAGGATAGTAAGATAGAGCAATTTCAATTTCATCTTGTATTATTTTAGGTATAGTGGATTGTGGGTATATCGTATTTGTCATAAAAGTTATTAATATTAATGCTATTAATGTCATTAGTATTAATATAACCAATTATTATATAAGCCAAAACCATTTAACTTTTCATCTATTTATTTTAACACATTATAAGCTTAACAATTAAGTTGTGCTTAATTATTTAATATTTTTTTTGTTTAAAAACTGTAAGATTAACGTGGCTATTTCAGTCGTTTTTTCTTCAGCTGCAAAATGTCCTGCATCAAGTAAATGTAACTCAGCATTAGGTAAGTGTGTTAGGTAAGCTTGTGCTCCTTTGTAATTAAATTTTAAATCTTTTTTACCCCAAGTAATCAATGTTTTTGGTTGATTAATTTGTAACATTTTTTGCCATTTAGGATAGCGTAATAAATTAGTGTTATAATCCTGAAATAACTGTACCTGTATTTCTCTATCCTTATCAGAAGTTAAAAATGATAAATCATGTGTCCATGCATCAGGACTTTGTATATTAATATTGGTACTATCTAAATCAAATAAATATTGTTTGTTAATGATAGCATTTTTACTTGTTAAACTAAACAAAAAATCATGTTTTACTTTGCTTGTATCTGTTTGTGCTGTTCTAAAAAAATCTTGTCTTTTGGGCGTTAACCCTTCTAGATAAGCATTAGCATTTTGTATTATTAACGCTTGAATTCTTTTTGGGTTTTTCATCATCATGCGGTAACCTACTGGAGCACCAAAATCCTGCATATACATTACATATTTTTTGATATTTAAAGTGTCAATAAGTTTTTGAGTGTAATTAGCTAATAAATCAAAAGTATGCACTGTGTTACTTGGATCCAAATGTGTGCTATAACCAGAACCTAGATTATCTGGAGCAATTACATGATATTGAGCTGCTAATATTGGGATTAAATTACGGTAAGAATGTGAGGACGATGGGTAACCATGTAACAATACTATTGTAGGTTTAGTTTTGTCTCCAGCCTCTCGGTAAAATAATTTAACGCTATCAATGTCTTGATAATTATATGTTGTTTGTGGAGGGAAAATAAATCTATTATCTTTTTTGCTGGTTTTAATATTACAACCTACTAATAAAACAATAAGTGTTATTAATATAAAAAACTGTTTCATGTTATAAATTTTGTTTTTGCATAAATCTTCTTATTTTTTTTATAATAGCATTACCATCTTCTTCTAATGCAAAATGTCCTGTATCATAAATATTAAAATCAATATTTTTCACATCCTTTTTAAAAGCTTGCGCACCACTTTCAGGAAAAAACGCATCATTTTTACCCCAAACTATTAATAGTGGTGGTTGATTATCTCTTAAGTATTGTTGCCATTTTGGGTAGAGTTTAATATTGTTTTGATAATCGTAAAATAAATCTAGGTTTACAGCATGCGCATTTGGTCTTGATAATCTAAAATAATCTAAATTATAAGTGTCAGGATCTACTACTTTAGTGTCTCTTACACCATGTGTGTATTGCCATTTTAAACCTTCTAAAGAAAAAGCAGGTAATAATGCCTTCTCTGTAGTTTCATTTCTGTTTTTCCAAAGTGCTTTTATATCTGCCCAAGCATCGCCTAATCCTTCCTCATAAGCATTTCCATTTTGATTAATAATTGCGGTAATATTATTTGGGTTTTCAGTAGCTAATCTAAACCCAATAGGAGCACCATAATCTTGTATCATTATAGCATATTGATTAATGTTTTTTTGTTTCAAAAACTTGCTAATTACAATTGCTATGTTATCAAATGTATAGTCGAATTTTTGACTACTAGGAAAGTCACTATTGCCAAAGCCAGGATAGTCTGGTGCAATTAAATGGTATTTATCTGCTAATTGATTTAATACCTTTCTGTATTGAAATGAAGATGCAGGAAAACCGTGTAATAATACTATGGTGCTATTATTTGGGTTACCAGCTTCACGATATGCTATGTTAATACCATCAACTTCTATGGATTTATATTTTACTGTAGTATCAATTTTAGCATGTTGTTGTGTTAGGTCTTGCTTTACATTAGCGTTATTAACTTTACAAGATGTAAAAAGTAAGGTTAAAATTAATACTGTTAATATATTTTTCATGATATGTTATATTAAGGGTAATTTTATTAAGCTTAATAATTAAGCCATAATCATGTTGTTTTAGACTATGGCTTGTAACTAATTATAATCTATTTAATTTCTTCCAGCCATTACACCTCCATCGGTATCCCAAATTGCTCCAGTTACCCAAGAGGCTTTATCGGATAGTAAATAAACAATGCTGTTGGCAATATCTTTAGATTCTCCAAAACGTCCTATAGGATGAAAATCGTTGAATCCAACTAAAGCTTCTTTGGCAGCAGCCTCACTACCAAAAACACTATGATACACTGGTGTATTAACTAACGCAGGTGATACAGCGTTAACACGAATATTATCTTCTGCTAACTCCATTGCTAAATGTTGAGTTAAAGAATGTAAACCTGCTTTTTGCATAGAATATGCAGACGATGGTGTAGCTTTAATAGCCTGTTTTGCCCACATTGATCCTACATTAACTATAGCTCCTCCTTGTGTTGCTTTCATTTTTTTTGCAGCACTTTGAGTAATAAAAAAGAAACCTCTATTTAAATCTAAATACGAATTGTAGTCCTCCATTGTATGATCTAAAAAAGGTTTTGGTCCAAATATACCTGAAGCATTAACTAGATAATCTAAATTATCTAATGCATTTATATCTTTTATTAAATTATTTACTTCTGCTGTGTCAGAGATATTTACTGTATGCTTGATTAAGTTTGGTGCATCATCAATTTTACTTGTATTTCTACCGACAACATGTACTGTTGCACCTCCTGCTAACAATGTGTTAGCTGTTGCATTACCAATTCCACTAGTTCCACCAATGATTAAAGCTACTTTGTTTTCAAATTCTTTCATTTTATTCTTGTTTAATTATTAAATAAAGACAGACAAGTCTGTCTGTTTTGTGATAAATTTTTTTAAGTTATTATTTTTTGACATAAATTTTTAGCCTCTTTTATAGGCCAATCCTCTTGATGAAGGTGGCTTTCGCCAACAGCACTTTCGTATAACAAATATATTTGTCTAGATAAAGTGTCAATTTGTTGTGCTTTGATATGTTCTAGATTATTTGAAACCAATTTTTTTATAATTGAAATGAAGCTGTTTTTTTGAGATTGAATCTCATGTCTAATATTTTCGTTCTCTTTTGGTATTTCTGAGACCGTTTTAATACACCAACAGCCATTAAAGTCTTTATCTTGATAAAATAAATTAAGAAAATCAAAAATAGCTAAAATCTGATTTTCACCTTTAGATTTAGAAGTTGTAAAAGCTTCAAAATTTTGTAAAAAGTTTACGTTTTTATGCTTAAGATATGCTAAACATATATCTTCTTTAGATTTAAAATGATTATATAATGTTGCTTTAGCAATACCTGCTTCTGCAATAATTTGATTTATTCCAGTAGAGTTGTAACCGTTTTTATAAAATAAAAACGAAGCAGTTTCAGTAATTTTATTTTTTACTTCAGCATGTTTCATATTGCAAATATACAAAAATATCACAAAAACAGACAGACCTGTCTGTTTTTGTGATTTGATTAACTTACTTTATACGATCTGGCCAAAAGTTAGGATGCTCTCCACTAAAACCCAATTTTGGTATAGCATTGATTTGTTTCATTTCTGAAGTTGATAACTCAAAATCAAAGATTTTTAGATTTTCTTCCATACGTTGAGGTGATGTAGATTTAGGAATTACAATTACGTCATGTTGTAAAACCCATCTTAAACAAATTTGCGGAATAGTTTTTTGATGTGTATTGGCAATGTCTATTAATATTTGATTATCAAACACGCGACCTCTGGCTAAAGGAGACCAAGACTGTACTGCAATATTTTTAGATTTACAATACGAGGTTAATTCTTCTTGCCAATATCCAGGATGGAACTCGATTTGATTTACAGCAGGTATAACATTGGCTGTTTTAAATAAAGCTTCTAAGTGCTCTTGAAAAAAATTACTGACTCCAATGGATTTAATTTTACCTTCCGCTTGTAATTCTTCCATTGCGCGCCAGCTTTCCGCATTAGCGTGTTCCCAGTCCTTATAGTTTTTAGCATTTGCAGGCCAATGGATAAGGTAAAGGTCGATGTAATCTAAATTTAATTTTTTAAGAGATTTATTAAATTCAGCTTTAGCTTGGTCATAACTTAAGTTTTCTCGCCAAAGTTTGGTTGTAATATATAATTCGTTTCTGTCGATTCCACTTTTTTTGATGCCTTGTGCTACAGCTTCTTCATTACCATAAATTGCAGCAGTGTCAAATAATCTATAACCTTTTGCTATAGCATTGGCAACCGACTGAATTCCTTCTTGCTCTGTACATTTATAGGTTCCGAAGCCTGCGATAGGTATTTTAGTGTCATCATTTAAATGTTTAAATGTCATGATTTAATATTTAATAATTGCTAATTACAAGGTACGTCTTATCTAATTTTATATAAAATTGCTTAATCTGTTTAACAGCTTTTTAGTATTTGTAGGACTATTTTATAAAGGTGTAATACAATTTACTTCTACAATTTGACCAGCCATACAAATATCCATTCTGTCTTTAATTTCTGTATAGCTAAAAGTTATTTTCTTTTGATCTTCTAATGTAATATCAAATGTTTTTAAGTTAATGGGATTAACTTTTTTATTATTTTCTAATAAAATCATCCAACCACAACCATCTAATCCAGTCATATTTACTAATGTTCCATTAACTTGATTAGGACAGGTTTTGTTTTTAGTTGTTTTAGAGTTTGCGCATGAAAAACCTAAAATAGTAATTGCAATTAGATAAATAAATTTCTTTTTAAAAATTAAGTTCAATTGTTTTTTTGACATGATTTTGTGTTGGTTTAAAATTAGTTTAAATAAAAAACACAACTTATAAAGTTGTGTTTTTTATATCTATTATAAGTTATTTACAAAGTCTTTAAAAACTTTTTTATGTAGTTCTAAATCTAAATTTGGAGATAATGATGCACGTACAATATAATCTTTATCACCTTCTTTGGTGGTTCCTTGTGTAGAGGTTGCTGGAATAGTCCAATAACAACCTTTTAACTGTCCATAACTAACGCAAAATTTACTTTGATCAGGAATCTCAGTAATCATTAAATTAATTAATTTTAAGTTAAGTGCTCTTTTGTAAGTTTCTTTTTCTTCGTCTGTGTTTCCTTTTGTTGGAAGATCTAAAGAGAATACAGAAGGTGTAAAGCCTTGTGAGGCTAACTCTTCTGATACAAAATTAATTTTAGCATCAGGTAATACCTCTTGTATAAATGTTACAAAATCGCGAGTGTTAGTATACGCATCAGCAATTCTTTGGTTCATAGATGGTAACTGTTTTGCTAAAATCTGATATTGTAAAGCTGTTGCTTCGTTATCACACAATAATAAATGTTGTTCTATTTTTTCGATTAAATCGAAAGTCTTAGTGTTACCAATACAATAACCAGCTGTACATTGTCCACCACTAGGAAACTTAGATCCACTAGCAAAAGATATAGTTCTAACCGAAGCTAATATTTTATCTTCTCCTAAAAACTGAACATTTGGGCAAAACGTTTGATCTAAAATAAAAACAGGATCAATAGCGTTTTGTCCGTTTGGTGTTTGACGCACTTTAGTTAAAGCAGCTTTTAATTGTATTAAATCCGGAACTTCAACTCTAGGATTTGTTGGTATTTCGGCAATTATTAATGGGACAGCATCTTGCGTTGCAATAGTGTTTAATACATTATCGATGCTTTGTACCATATCATTATCACCATCTACTAGTAAATCAACAATGGATACATTGTCAATACATGCAGCAACACGACGTGCTTGGTCATTTGTTCCTCCATAACAATTGGGTGGTACAATTATTTTTATGTCTTTACCCTTGTGATTTTGTTTAGCATCATCAATTAATCCCATTAAAATAGCATATTGAATAGATAATCCACTTGATGCCACTAATGCTTTTGTATTAGATCCTGTAACGGTTTTAATTGCCTCTAAAACAGCTGTTTTATTTTGTTGGTTGCTTTCGGGAATATTGTAATTGGCTTGATTAGCTAAAGCTTGTAAAGCCAACAGAGTGTTTGATGGTGTCATCGCAACAGTTTCACGACGACGTACATGTTGGATATCAGAAATATAATGGTCGTTTTCTGATCCATTTATAATTAAAATACTTCCTAATGGTCCATGAAGATTAATATGAAAATCAACTGTATTAATTAAGTTTGTTGCTCCAATATGTTTGTCTTCAGCTATAAAAATAGTGCTTCCATCAAAATCAGAAATGTCATTAATATTTTTCACCTGATTTAGTTCAAAATTATAACCGTAAACATTTTTAATACTATCGGCATTAAACACTTCTGGTAATTGACCAATATAATTGATTTGAGTGTTTTTATTGTCTAAAAGGTTTTTTCTTAAAACCGCTAAAATTGGTACTGTTTGAGAGTCAAAGCTTATTACGTTTTGAGCGCTAATGTTATTTAATTTTGCAATAGACCACTCTAAAACACAAGATAAAGGATGACCTAGGCGTATGTAATCATAGGCAGTTGGAAGATTATCTAAAGCTGAGGTTTCTGAATTATTGTCGTTGTAAAGCGTTTCAAAAAGTTCTAAAAACTGAACTTTTGCTAAAGCTTCATTATAAATATCTAATCTGTGTGTTGTGGTACTTAGCCAACCTTCAGGTTTATTATTTAATACGTCTTTTATATAATTTAATAAGTTATTGTTTGTCATGAAGTTTAAACTTTAATAAGTTTGTTTGTAATGTTGCAGAATTAAGTCGATAATTTATACTTAAACTTACATTGTTTTAAAATATAAGTTAGCATTGCAAATTTAGTAATTTTAGTAGTTTGCTGGATTAGTAAATGGTATTAAACCTTTGTTAATTATGGTTGATATACCTGTCCACGATGCGGTTTTAAGGCGTCCCGAATTGGTTTCATTTCGGTTTCATTTACTACCATATATGCAATACAATGCATGTCATTTATAGTCTCGACACCTGTGATGTTTAATTGGGTGTTTTCAATAGTTATGTATTCTTTAAGATGTATAACGTGGTGTTCTGCTATTTTTACAGCGTCAGGTCCTCTAAAATCCCAAATTAGTTTAAGTTGTCTCATTATTATTTTATAGTAGCAGTTTGTTTTTCGGCGAAAGCCTTAAAATCAATTAAATATTTTTTAGACTGTTTTTTAAATGCTTTAGGCATTAACAGCATCATTAATCGTGAACTAAATTTGGTAGGTACAAATTGATTTATACTAGACCATTTAGTAGTATTTTCATCTATAATCTCAAAATAATTCTCTTGAATATTATGCATGTTACTAGTGTCAAAATTAAAATTTAAAACACAATTTTCTTCTATTTTGGTTATAGTTTCCTTGACACTCATTAGACGTTTCCCAAACGCATAATTAATTTTAATAGTTTCTCCAACCATACCAGGTTCTCCTGATAGATGCTCGTAACTTAACAAGCCATCTTGCCAATACTTCATGTTGTCGTGATTTTTAAGTAAGGCAAAACAATCTTCAACAGATTTGTTTATGATAATTTGTGTAGTGTATTTCATATTTTGGGATTATATATAAAAATATAAATTATTACTTTATTTACCCATTACAATCGCTAAGGGTATAAAGATTACCGATTAAGTACAATTTAGTTTTAATTTAAAGTTTTTAGCTAATTTTTGAGTTAAAATGTGAAATGCTAATTTTAGATTAAAATTAACAAATAGTTTACTTATTTATCATGCAATAAGTTGTTTATTGTATCACTGTCAAAAGTGCTTGTATTATAGTGTAATATTGCTATTTTTGCAGACATTGCTAATTAAACTAAGCTTTTTATGAAATTGAATATGTTACGCTTAACATTATTTGTTTTTTTTGTCTCCAATTTTATGGTTAAGGCGCAAAATAAGTCTGTATTGTTTACTGTTAATGATGTGCCAGTCTATGCTTCTGATTTTAAGCGTGTTTATAATAAAAACCTAGATTTAGTTAAGGACGATTCACAAAAAGACATTGATAATTATTTAGATTTATTTATAAAATATAAGCTAAAAATTGCTGAGGCTAGAGCTTTAGAGCTGGATAAAAAAACATCTTACATCAGAGAATTTGGTAACTATAAAAACCAATTAGCCAAAAATTATTTAAATGATAATAAAGTTACAGATCAATTAGTAGAAGAGGCTTATCAACGCTTATTGACAGAGATTGATGCCAATCATATTTTAGTTAGAATTGAAGAAAACGCTAGTCCACAAGATTCTCTTTCAGCCTATAAAGAAATACAAAAGCTTAGAGGTCGAGTTATAAATGAAGGTTTTGAGGCTATTAAGCAAGATGTACATAATGGACGTACTATTTTTGCTGAGGAGTTAGGCTATTTTACAGCTTTTAAAATGGTGTATCCCTTTGAAACTGCTGCATATAATATAGCTGTTGGACAATGGTCACAACCGTTTAGAACGCAGTTTGGTTTTCATGTTGTTTTTGTAAAAGACAAGAGGAAAAATAGAGGAGACCTTACTGTAGCACATATTATGCTTACAGATAAAGACGGACAGCAAACAGCACAACAACGTATTGACGAGATTTATAAACGTATCCAACAAGGAGAAGCTTTTGGTGCTTTAGCAAAACAATTTTCTGAAGATAAAAGCTCAAGTAGTAAAGGAGGACAACTTAATCCGTTTTCGTCTGGACAATTAAGTTCTAAAGCTTTTGAAGAAGTTGCTTTTGGATTAAAAAATATAAACGATGTAAGCAAACCTTTTAAATCAGAATTTGGTTATCACATTGTTAAACTTATTGATAAAAAAGGAATTAAGTCTTTTGAAGAACTTGAGCCTGAATTAAAAAACAAAATTAAGCGCGACTCTAGGTCTAAAGTTATTAATGATAAACGTATTGAGGCACTATATGCTAAGTATAACGTATCCAAAACTCTACCAAACCTTCAGCCAATTACTTCTATTTTAAATGATAATTATTTTAAAAGTACTTGGACTATTCCAGATCATTTTAAAAACGAAACAGTTTTAGTAAGCATTAAAGATAAGCCATTAACATACATGGATTTTGCTAAGTTTTTGGCAAAAAGCCAACGTCAACGTCAGTCCAAAATAGATCTAAATCAATTAATAAAAAACAATTACAAAGTATTTTTAGAAAGTCACTTAAAAGCTTATCAAGAAGAAAACTTAGAAAATGAAAATGAGGAATACGCTCATATTTTAGGCGAATATAGAGATGGGTTATTACTATTTGACCTTATGGAAACACAAATTTGGAATGTTTCAAAACAAGATTCAGTTGGATTACAATCCTTCTACAATGCACATAAAGAAAATTATTTTCATGACGTTAGATTAGATGCAATTGTAGCGTCTTCAGCAGAAAAAAGTATGATTAAAAAAACAGCAAAACTGTTAAGTAAAAATACTACTGTAGATCAAATTAAAGGGCAATTAAATTCTGATTCAAAAATTAACGTCAGTTTTATTACTGATACATTAAATGTAAATCATCAAGCTTTACCAAAAGGTTTAGATATTAAGACTGGAGTATCAAAGATATTTAAACATAATGATGCTTATAGTGTTGTTAAAATCATACGTGTATTACCAAAAACAGCAAAGACTTTTGAAGAGTCAAAAGGTAATGTTATTGCAGATTATCAAGCTAAAATTGAAAAAGAATGGTTAGAAAAATTAGCTAAAAAATACACAGTAAAAATTAATCAAGATACTTTAAAACAAGTCAAAGACGAACTTAAATAAATTTGAAAAAATCAATCTACATAGTGTTATTAGTTAGTGTTTTGTGGTCTTGTGACTATTTTAAACCAGTACAGGAAGATGAAGCAATTGCTAGAGTAGAGGATGCCTTTTTATATCATAAAGATTTAGAAAAGGTATTGCCTGAAAATTTAAATGCACCTGATAGTACCATTTTTGCTAATAATTTTATTAACAGATGGGCAACACAACAACTGCTTGTTCAAAATGCACAAGTCAACTTATCAGATTCAAAATTAGAAAAATTTGATAGGTTAATTCAACAATATAAAAGTGATTTATATAGTAAAGCATATTTGGAGGCTTTAGTGTCTAAAAACCTAGACACAACAGTATCAAATCAAGAAGCAACAATATATTATGATATCAACAAAGATGCTTTTAAATTAAACGAAGACTTAATAAAGTTTAGATACATTAATTTGGATGCTAATAGATTGGACCTTGACGATGTCAAAACTAAATTTAAACGCTTCAATATTGAAGATAAGAAAGAATTAGATTCTATATCCATACAATTTAAAACGTATTCATTAAAAGATTCAGTTTGGATAAGAGTAGACCAAGTCATAAATAAAATTGCAGCAGTACAACCTGAAAATCGAAATGAATTGTTAAAAAAATCTAATTTTATACAACTCAAAGACTCATTAGGATTATATTTGATGCAAATAAATGATGTGCTGTTACGAAACGAAACAGCTCCATTAGAGTACGTAAGACCAACAATTAACCAAATCGTTATTAATAAACGAAAACTGGAATTGATTAAACAATTAGAAAAGGACATTACTAAAGATGCCATTAAAAACAAACAATTTGAAATTTACAATTAAATCTAAAACGTTAACAGCTTTTACGTTTTTATTATTAGCAAGTTTTACTGCTTCTGCTCAAGAAATTATTGAAGAGACAGCTCCAGAAAAAACTATAGATTCTACTTTAACAACAGGAGCAACTAAAGTTGATGGTGTTGCAGCAGTAGTTGGAGATTACATTGTTTTGGATAGTGATGTAGATAAAATGATCTTACAATTAAAAGCACAAGGCGCATCTTTACAAGGTGTAACACGTTGCCAGTTATTTGGTAAATTATTAGAAGATAAATTATATGCACACCATGCTATCCAAGATAGTATTGTAATTAGTGATGCAGAGATAAGATCATACGTTGACCAACAAGTTGAGCAGTTTTTACAGCAAACTAATGGTAATATGGATGAATTATTAAAATTTTACAACAAAGAAGACGAAGCTAGTTTCAGAGAAGAAATGTTTGAAATTAACAAGAGTAACAAGTTAGCTTCAGAAATGAAGAAAAAAATTATTGATGAAGTAGAAGTCACTCCAGAAGAAGTAAGACAGTTTTTTAATGACATACCAAAAGAAGAAAGACCAAGATTTGGAACAGAACTTAAAGTAGCACAAATTGTAATTGAGCCTAAAGTTAGCGAAACCGAAAAGCAACGTGTTATTGATAGATTAAAAGAATTTAAAAGAGAAGTTGAAGAAGACGGAAAAAGCTTTAGATCAAGAGCAGCCTTTTATTCTGATGATCCAGGATCAAAAAGATCAGGAGGAAAATTACCTCCAATGGTACGTTCTACACCAAGAATGGTAAAAGAATTTAGAGATGTTGCATTCTCATTACAAGAAGGTGAAATTTCAGAACCTTTTGCAACAGACTTTGGGTATCATATTATATACCTTGAAAAAATTAGAGGTCAAGAGTATGATGTAAGTCACATTTTATTAGTTCCAGAAATTTCCGATGATGAAGTGTTAGCAGCTAAAGAAAAGATTGAAAAAATTAAAGCAGAAATTGCTAATGGTGATTACACTTTTGCCGAAGCAGCTCTAGAGTTTAGCGATGAAAAAGAAACTAAATTTCAAGGAGGTCAATTAATTAACCCTCAAACTCAGGATTATAATTTTGAATTAACAAAAATGGATCCTGAATTATATGGTCAATTACAAGATTTAGAAAACAATACAATAAGTGAAGTCTTGACTGATACAGACAGACAAGGTAACATTAAGTTTAAGTTAGTAACAGTTACAGATAGAATTGACGAGCATGATGCAGATTACGCACGTGATTATTTAAAAATTAAAGAACTAGCTTTAAACGAAAAACAATACGACGCTATTGGTAAGTGGCAAAACGAAAAAATTAACGATACTTATATTAAAATTAGCGAGTCTCACAGAGATTGTGATTTTTCAAGTAACTGGTTAAAAAACTAACAAAATTTATGTCAGACGTTGCAGCAGTAAAATCTCTAGTAACTAAATACAATTCATTAAGACAAGAAGTTGCCAAAGTAATAATTGGTCAAAACGATGTTGTAAATCAGATTTTAATTTCTATTTTTTCTGGTGGTCATGCGTTATTAATTGGTGTTCCTGGATTAGCCAAAACACTAATGGTAAATACAATTTCTCAAGCTTTAGGATTGGATTTTAAACGTATACAATTTACTCCAGATTTAATGCCAAGTGACATTTTAGGAAGCGAAATCCTTGACGAAAACAGACAATTTAAATTTATTAAAGGACCCATTTTTGCTAATATTATTTTAGCAGATGAGATTAACCGTACACCTCCAAAAACTCAAGCAGCTTTACTAGAAGCAATGCAAGAGCGTGCTGTTACAGTATCAGGTCATCATTATAAATTAGATTTACCTTATTTTGTATTAGCAACCCAAAACCCAATTGAGCAAGAAGGTACGTATCCACTTCCAGAAGCACAATTAGACCGTTTTATGTTTGCTATTAATTTAGATTATCCAACATTTCAGGAAGAAGTAGATGTTGTTAAAGCAACCACATCAGATCATAAACCTAAAGTTAATGCATTATTTACTGCTAAAGAAATAACAGATTTTCAACAGTTAATTAGACGAATTCCTGTAGCAGATAATGTTATCGAGTATGCAGTTACAATGGTTGGTAAAACAAGACCACATAGTGATGCAGCTTCAGATTTAGTAAAACAATATGTAGATTGGGGAGCAGGACCAAGAGCGTCTCAAAATTTAATATTAGCAGCAAAAACTCATGCAGCAGTAAATGGTAAGTTTTCTCCAGATATAGAAAATGTCCAAGCTGTTGCAACAAGTATTTTGCGTCACAGAATGATTAAAAACTATAAAGCTGAAGCAGAAGGAATCACTATTGAGCAGATTATAAAAAGTTTATTTTAGTATGAAGCTTAAGCAATTATTAGTGCCTTTTATTATCTTACTAATAGGTATTGCATTAACAATCGTTGGTGCGTTATTTAAAATACAACATTGGCCAAACGGAAGTTTACTACTAACTTTAGGAACTTTTATAGAGTTTTGTGCTATTTTTTATGCTATCATTAAACTAGTAAAAATAGCAAGACAAAAATAATTAAATCTAATTTTTGAAATCAATAACAACTTACAAGCAAAGAGTATTTGGTTTAGACGTTGTTAGAGCAATCGCTATTTTACTGATACTTTGCTCACATTCTACTATTTTATTATTTCCAGAATCATCCTCAACAATTGTCAAAACCATTCAGTTTTTTGGTACAATAGGTGTAGATATATTTTTTGTGCTTAGTGGATTTTTAATTGGTACTATATTAATAAGACATATACAAAATCAACAAACTAGTCTTAAGCAATTTATTAGTTTTTGGATACGTCGTTGGCTTAGAACACTTCCAAACTATTATCTGGTTTTAATTGTTAATATTGGTTTATTGTATATCTTTAATAGCGAAATACCTAAACAGATTTATAAGTTCTTTTTCTTTCTTCAAAATTTTAGCTCACAACAACCTGATTTTTTTACCGAATCTTGGAGCTTAACAATAGAAGAGTTTGCATATATTATTGGTCCCGTAATATTATTAGCCTTGGGCTTATTCTTTAAAAAACTTAATAAATGGAGTTTTTTAATAATGACTTGTTTAGTAATTGTGTGTATTACAATACACAGATTTATTTTTGATGTTCATTTAACCAAAATCCCAGAACATCTTTCATGGAGTAAGATTTTAAGAAAAGTAGTTATTTATAGAATTGATAGTATTTATTATGGTTTTTTAGGAGCTTTTTTTGCTTTTTATTTCACAAAATCTTGGAAACAACTAAAATGGTTAAGCTTTGGTTTTGGGGTTTTTTTATTTGTAATTATTCATTTAAATATATTTTCAAATCAATTAAATCCAGATCATTTCTCAACGTTTTTTAATATTTATTATTTACCCTTAGTATCTATAAGTATTTTGTTGACGTTTCCTGTGTTTTCAAATTGGAAAAAACATGTTTTATTAACACCTTTAATTACTAAAATAAGTTTGTGGTCTTATTCTATTTATTTAATTAATTATTCAATTGTTTTGTTAACTATAAGACAATTTATAGATATCGATCAAGTCAGTCTAATTGCTAAATTTTCAATTTTAGTGTTGTATTGGATCTTAACATTTGCATTTTCTTATCTATTATTTACTTTTTTTGAATATCCATTGATAAAATTTAGAAACTCTATAAATAACAAGTATTTATATTAAATGTAATTTTTAGTTAATAAATTTTGATAATGATTTTTTTGAGGCATCAAAAATGTGGAATTAATAAAATTAAAGATATTATTTCATCAAATTTATCAATACTTCAATTTTATAATTAGCTTTCAAAATACCTTAAAATTTTCGTAATTTTGCTAGACTTGAATTGTATGTAATTTTCTAGTTTACCTATGATTTTAGTTCGGTTAAAATGTACACTTACAACATTTTTTTCAGTAATAAATTTAAAAGAATTCTATTTTAAACTATATGAACATTTATAAAGATTACCTTAAAGAGATTGAAGACAGAAAAGAATTAGGTCTTCATCCTAAGCCAATTGATGGTGCAGATTTATTAAGCGCAATTATTGAGCAAATTAAAGACACAGATAACGAATATAGAGAGCAGTCTCTAAACTTCTTTATTTATAACGTTTTACCAGGTACCACAAGTGCTGCAGTTGTTAAAGCTAAGTTTTTAAAAGAGATTATTTTAGGTGAATCTATTGTTCCAGAAATTTCAACCGAGTTTGCTTTTGAGCAATTATCACACATGAAAGGTGGACCATCGGTTAAGGTATTATTGGATTTAGCGTTAGGTGAAGACAAGTCAATAGCTTTACAGGCAGCTAAAGTGTTAAAAACACAAGTTTTTCTTTACGAAGCTGATACAGACCGTTTAGAAGAAGCACTTAATAATGGTAGTGAAATAGCTAAAGATATTATCGAAAGCTATGCTCAAGCCGAGTTTTTTACAAAACTACCAGAAGTTGAAGAAAAAATAGAAGTTGTAACTTATGTTGCAGGTGTTGGTGATATTTCAACAGATTTATTATCTCCTGGTGGTGATGCACACTCTAGATCAGATCGTGAGTTACATGGTCAATGTATGTTTGAGCACAACAAAGACATGCAAAACGAATTATTAGCATTAAAAGAAGCACATCCAGACAAGCGTGTAATGCTAATTGCAGAAAAAGGAACAATGGGAGTTGGTTCTTCCAGAATGTCAGGTGTAAATAACGTAGCACTATGGACAGGTATTTCTTCAAGTCCTTACGTTCCATTTATTAACATTGCACCAGTAATTGCAGGTACTAATGGTATTGCTCCAATTTTCTTAACAACAGTTGGTGTAACTGGAGGTATAGGTTTAGACCTTAAAAATTGGGTACAACAAAAAGATGCAGATGGTAAAACTATCGTAGATGAAGATGGAGAACCTATCTTAAAAGAAGTTTACTCTGTAGCTACAGGTACTGTATTAACTATAAACACAAAAGAGAAAAAATTATATAACGGAGACCAAGAACTTAAAGATATATCGGCAGCATTTACACCACAAAAAATGGAGTTTATGAAAGCTGGAGGATCTTACGCTGTAGTCTTTGGTAAAAAATTACAAACATTTGCTTGTAAAGTTTTAGGTATTGAGGTACCTCAAGTATACGCAGCTTCAAAAGAAGTATCAATAGAAGGTCAAGGTTTAACAGCTGTAGAGAAAATTTTTAATAAAAATGCAGTTGGTACATCAGGAGCTACTTTACATGCAGGTTCTTACGTTCGTGCAGAAGTAAATATTGTTGGTTCTCAGGATACTACAGGTTTAATGACCTCTCAAGAATTAGAGATGATGGCAGCTACAGTTATCTCTCCGATTGTAGATGGTGCTTACCAATCTGGTTGTCATACAGCTTCAGTTTGGGATGATAAATCTAAAGCTAATATACCAAGGTTAATGAGCTTCATGAACGATTTCGGTTTAATTACTGGTCGTGATCCAAAAGGGAAGTATTTCCCGATGACAGATGTTATTCATAAAGTACTTAACGATATTACTGTTGGAGATTGGGACATCATTATTGGTGGAGATTCTCACACACGTATGTCTAAAGGTGTTGCTTTTGGAGCAGATTCAGGTACTGTAGCCTTAGCATTAGCAACAGGTGAGGCGTCAATGCCTATTCCAGAATCGGTTAAAGTAACCTTTAAAGGACAAATGAAATCTTACATGGATTTCCGTGATGTAGTACACGCAACACAACAACAAATGTTAAAGCAGTTTGGAGGTGAAAACGTATTCCAAGGTCGTGTAATCGAAGTACATATTGGTACTTTAACTGCAGATGAAGCTTTTACATTTACAGATTGGACTGCCGAAATGAAAGCTAAAGCATCTATCTGTATTTCTGAAGACGATACTTTAATCGAGTCATTAGAAATTGCAAAAGGTCGTATCCAAATCATGATTGATAAAGGTATGGACAATGCTAAACAAGTACTTAAAGGTCTTGTAGATAAAGCAGAAACTAGAATTACTGAGCTTAAAACAGGTATTAAACCATCGTTAAGACCAGACGCAAATGCTGTATATCATGCAGAAGTTATTATTGATTTAGATGAAATCGCTGAGCCAATGATTGCGGATCCAGACGTAAACAATGATGACGTATCAAAGCGTTACACTCACGATAATATCAGACCATTATCATACTATGGTGGAACTAAAAAAGTAGATTTAGGTTTCGTAGGATCATGTATGGTTCACAAAGGTGATATGAAAATTTTAGCTCAAATGCTAAAAAATGTAGAAGCTCAAAATGGTAAAGTAGAATTTAAAGCACCTTTAGTAGTTGCACCTCCAACATATAATATTGTAGACGAACTTAAAGAAGAAGGTGATTGGGATGTTTTAGTAAAGTACTCAGGATTCGAGTTTGACGATAGTGCACCAAAAGGATTAGCACGTACTAAATACGAAAACATGTTGTACCTAGAGCGTCCAGGTTGTAACCTATGTATGGGTAACCAAGAAAAAGCAGAACCAGGCGATACAGTAATGGCAACATCTACACGTTTATTCCAAGGAAGAGTTGTAAAAGATTCAGGAGAGAAAAAAGGAGAGTCATTATTATCATCAACACCAGTTGTGGTCTTATCAACAATCTTAGGTAGAACACCAACTATGGAAGAATATGAAGCAGCAGTAGATGGTATTGTTTTAACCAAATTCAAACCTTCAACAAAGCAATTAGTAAGATAATCTACAAGATATTTTACAATATTTAAAAAGTCCGAGTTCAAAAAACTCGGACTTTTTTGTATTAAACAATCTTTCTTTATTATTAAAATTTGGGCGTTACCACAAGGGTCGGGCTTTTCGTTCCCAATCTTTTTTTAACTAGATTTATTTTAGGCAATTGTTTTATTATTAATCTAACTAAAACTTTACTAAGCTTCATAAGTGTTAAAAAAAGGATTTCCACTGCAATCCCTAACGCGATACAAACCAAATAGTTAATATTTTGGTATTACTCAAAACACGTTAAAACACTTTCATAGTCATACTATAATTTGTATATTAGGATACTAATAATCACAACTAAATAAACAAAAAAAAAGAACTTATGGCATTTGATATTGATATGATAAAAAAGGTGTACAGCCAAATTGCAGAACGTGTAGATAAAGCACGAGACGTTGTTGGAAAACCTTTAACACTTTCTGAGAAAATTTTATATTCTCACCTTTGGGATGGTAAAACAGACAAAGCCTTTACAAGAGGTAAAGATTATGTAGATTTTGCTCCAGACCGTATTGCATGTCAAGATGCAACCGCACAAATGGCATTATTGCAATTTATGCAAGCAGGAAAAGATAATGTTGCTGTACCAACTACTGTACATTGCGATCACTTAATCCAAGCTAAAGAAGGTGCAACAAAAGATTTAAAACACGCAAATAGTGTAAGTAGTGAAGTTTTTGATTTTCTAGAATCAGTATCTAATAAATACGGAATTGGATTCTGGAAACCAGGAGCAGGTATTATTCACCAAGTAGTATTAGAAAATTACGCTTTTCCAGGAGGAATGATGATTGGTACAGATTCTCATACAGTAAATGCTGGTGGATTAGGTATGGTTGCTATCGGAGTTGGAGGTGCAGATGCTGTAGATGTTATGGCAGGAATGGCTTGGGAACTTAAATTTCCAAAATTAATTGGTGTTAGATTAACTGGTAAATTATCTGGATGGACAGCGCCTAAAGATGTTATTTTAAAAGTAGCAGGAATTGTATCTGCCAAAGGTGGTACAGGTGCAATTGTTGAATATTTTGGCGAAGGTGCTAAAGCTATGTCATGTACAGGTAAAGGTACTATTTGTAACATGGGAGCAGAAATTGGTGCAACAACATCAACTTTTGGTTATGATGAGTCTATGGAGCGTTATTTACGTGCCACAGACAGAGCAGATGTTGCAGATGCTGCAAATCAAGTGAAAGAGTATTTAACTGCAGATGATGAAGTATATGCTAATCCAGAACAGTATTTTGATCAAGTTATAGATATTAACTTATCAGAGTTAGGGCCATTATTAAATGGACCTTTTACTCCAGATTTATCAACTCCAGTTGGTGATAAAATGACTGAGATTGCAACTACTAATGAGTGGCCTTTACAAGTAGAATGGGGACTTATTGGATCGTGTACTAACTCATCTTACGAAGATTTATCACGTGCGTCATCAATAGCGCAACAAGCAATAGATAAAGGTATAAAAATGAAAGCTGATTTAGGTATTAATCCTGGATCTGAACAAGTTAGATATACAGCAGACAGAGACGGTATTTTAGGGATTTTTGAAAAATTAGATGCTAAAATATTTACAAATGCTTGTGGACCATGTATTGGCCAGTGGGCAAGATATAGCGACCCTAAAAATGCACCTAAAAATAGTATTGTACACTCTTTTAACCGAAACTTTGCTAAGCGTGCAGATGGTAACCCTAATACACATGCTTTTGTTGCTTCTCCCGAAATAACTGCTGCTATTGCAATTTCTGGACGTTTAGATTTCAATCCTTTAACTGATAAGTTAATTAACGAAGATGGACAGGAAGTGATGTTTGATGAGCCTACAGGATGGGAGTTACCACCTAAAGGTTTTGAAGTTAAGGATAATGGGTATTTAGCTCCTGATCCAGATGGAAGTGGAGTAGTGGTAAAAGTGGCTTCAGATTCAGAAAGACTTCAATTATTGACACCTTTTACTCCAATTGGTAATGATATTTCAGGTGCTAAATTACTAATTAAGGCTTTTGGTAAATGTACTACGGATCACATTAGTATGGCTGGACCTTGGTTACGTTTTAGAGGGCATTTAGATAATATTTCTAATAATTGCTTAATTGGTGCAGTAAATGCATTTGGTATGAAAACCAATTTTGTAAAAAATCAATTAACTGGTGAGTTTGCAGGTGTACCTGATACAGCTAGAGCATATAAAGCAGCTGGAGTTAAATCTATAGTTGTTGGAGATCATAATTACGGAGAAGGTTCTTCTCGTGAGCACGCAGCAATGGAACCAAGACATTTAGGTGTTGTAGCTGTAATTGTTAAATCTTTTGCTCGTATCCACGAAACTAATCTTAAAAAACAAGGAATGTTAGGACTAACATTTGCAAATGAAGCAGATTACGACCTAATTCAAGAGGATGACACATTCAATTTCTTAGATTTAAATGAATTTGCACCAAATAAACCACTAACAATTGAGGTGGTTCATGCAGACGGAAATAAGGACAATATCATTGTGAATCATACATACAATGAAGCGCAAATCGCCTGGTATAACGAGGGAAGTGCTCTTAATTTAATTAAGAAAGAAAACAATGCATAATACTTGGCAAAAAGTGTTAATTATTAAAACTCCTGAATCTTTCAGGAGTTTTTTTTGATATTTATGTAAGGTTTTAAATTAAGTGTCGACTTTTTAATAAAAATTGTTCAATTAATTAAAACCAAAAATTATGATTAGAAAAATGTATTTAGCTGTAATGGCTTTAGGAGTATTAAGTGTATCTTGTAGTGACGACGATGACGCTCCTGTAAACCCAGTTTCAAATCTCACTATTGACATTCCAAATCTTGAAGCTTTAGGAGATGATTATGTTTACGAAGGATGGATTATTGTAGATGGTAATCCAGTATCAACAGGAACATTTAGTGATGTAACTTTTCCTAAATCTTTTCCTGTACTAGAGTCTCAATTACAAAGTGCAACAACCTTTGTGTTATCCATTGAGCCAGCAGTAGATTCTGATCCAGCTCCTGCAGATACAAAAATTTTAGCAGGTGATTTTTCTGGAGATTCAGCAGTAGTCAATTCAAATTTAGTAGCAGATTTCTCTACAGTTGCTGGTAAATTTATATTAGCAACTCCAACAGACATGGATGACACTAATGAAGCTAGTGGTGTTTGGTTTTTAGATAACGAAGTAGCACCAGCAGTAGCAGGTTTAGAGTTACCTGTACTTTCTGACGGTTGGGTTTATGAAGGTTGGGCTGTAATAGATGGTACACCAATTAGTACAGGTACTTTTACAGATCCATCAATGGCAGATAGTAATGCAGCAACATCACCTTATAAAGGGGATGCAGGAAATGGACCTGGTTATCCAGGAGAAGATTATTTACAAAATGCTCCAGATGGGTTTACGTTCCCTACGGATTTAAGAGGACAAACTATAGTTGTATCTGTAGAGCCTAGTCCTGATAATAGTCCATCACCTTTTACATTAAAACCTTTGTTACATACTATAGCTGTTGACGCAGAAACACACAGTACTATAACAATGGGAGCAGGACCTACACAATCATTAACAGGAACTGTTAATAGATAAAATAAATAGTTTTTATTACTTTTAAGCACCTAATGTATTAGGTGCTTTTTTTTATAAAACAAATATGACCAAACCTAAAATTTCATTAAATAATACATTGTTTGTTGCTATTTTGGTACTTATGATTATCCCAACAACTAGACAATTTATACAAATTCAAGTGCATAAAGGTTTAGCACTATTTTCTCCAAGTATTGAAAAACCAAACAACAGAAAAATAATAACTAACTACAATTGGCAATTACAAAATAGTACTGGTCAACCTTTTAATTTCCGTCAAGCGGAAAACAAAATCGTATTAGTTAGCTTTTGGGCAACTTGGTGTCCACCTTGTATAGCAGAATTACCAAGCATGCAGCAGTTGTATGAAACTTATAAGGATAAAATAGAATTTATTTTTATTTCAAATGAAAAAATAGAGACTATAAATGCATTTATGGCAAAAAATAATTACTCATTTAAAGTTTATACGCCTTTAGAGAAGTCTTCAATCAATACTTTTGAAATAAATAGTATTCCTAGAACTTTTTTAATTAATCAAAAAGGTGAAGTTGTAATAGACAAAAATGGAGCTGCTAATTGGAATAGTGAAACGGTCAATAAAACTATTAATGACTTATTAGAATTATAAGGTCTTAAAAAAGGCTTTTATAAAGCTAAAGCTAAATAAGGACCACATAATTTTTAAATCTTCTTTAAAAGTAGAAGTTTCATCTAAAAATTTGAACATAGTTTTTGGGTTATTTTTACTGTAGTATTGCTGAAAAATCCATTCGCCTTTATAGTTTTCGTCTTTTAATACTCTAAGAAATATTTTATCGTAAAATTTATATTTGCTTTTATGTAATCCTGATGAAGGTATTTTATTATTTTTTAAATTAGAAATAATTAAACTAACCTTATGTTCAGTATTTTTAAATGAATATCCTGTTGATGGCTTAACCCAGCCTCCAGCTGTACCAATTTTTGTTACAGATCTAGTATTGTAACTATCAAACGGAAAGGTGGTCATTGGTATTTGTCCAGCTTCGGTTTCGATTATATTGTAATTTTTAATGTTTAAATATTGACTTATATACTGTTTTATGTATTTATCATAAGTTTTTTCTTCTACTAAGTTTTCAGTAAAATAGGTAAATTCTATTAAAGCTTTGTTTTTAGCAGTTGGTAGCACATACATAAATGTGGTTTGATTACCATCTTTTAAACGATAATCCATCATAGTTAAAGTGGTGTCGTCAAATACATTATTTTCAGTATTTATAACCCAACCTTTAAAATGTTGAATGATATTAGTATAGGACTTGTCGTTTAAATCGTAATCTTTAGTTAGTCTGCTGTCAAAAACATGATTGGCTGTGTAGCTATTGGTTTCGCTAGTGACTATTGGTATTTTTGTTTCAGAAACATCTGTAACGGTTTCAATTAAAAAAGTAAAATTTTTGTTCTGCTGAATTTCAGCTTTAGCTAAATTATAAAAATCAATACCACGAATACTTTTGTATGTGTATGGATTTAAGTTTAAATGGATTTGTTTTTTACTGGTGTAAATGTTAGCTTTTGTCCATTTTTTATTAACGATTTTCTCCCATTTACCAGATTTTTCTTCCCAAAAACTCCAAGTTTTATCGTTTACATTTTTAGGAGAAGGATCTATTAAGGCAATAGATTTTTCTTTAAAAAAAGAATCTTGATTTAATGCTAATGCTAATTGTAAACCAGCTAATCCATTACCAACAATTATGTAATCATAATGGTTTTTTGGCATATAAAAATATTATTTTTTAAAGTATTTGAAAGGTACAAATAGCATTCCAAAACATTCTCCATCAGATTTACCTAAGTGTTTATGATGCATTTTATGTGCACGTCTTACACCTTTTGCATATCTATTATTTGCTTTACGAAATAATTTAAAACGTTGGTGTATAAAAATATCGTGCACTAAAAAATACGCAGCTCCATATGCCATGATTCCTAATCCGATAGGTAAACAATACCAAACGCCTTCGTAACTCCAAAGGTAAAAGCATGTCATACTTACTATGGCATAAAATATAAAAAAGGCATCGTTACGCTCAAACCAACTGTCGTGATCTTTGTGGTGATGGTCTTTGTGTAAACTCCATAAAAAGCCATGCATGATATATTTGTGTGTAAACCATGCCATAAATTCCATTGCTGAGAATGTTCCTAAAAAGACTAATATCCAATAAAGGGTTTGCATTATTTTATAATAAATTAAGTTGATATTTTACATAACTACGTGTTAGTAACTCCGCTTTTTTATAGTTAGGTACTCTAATACGTGTGTTTTTAATTTCTAAAGCTGGTGTTTTTTTAAGTTTTTTTAATAATTGGTTGTAATATCTGTAAGCCATAAAAACTCCAAATTTGGCTTCTATCGGTAATTGTTTAATACCTTTTAAGCCTTCTTCAAAATCGTGTTCGATGTCTCTTATAATAAAAAGTTTGTCGTCTTCAGTAAGATTTGTTAAATCTGTATTAGGGAAATAGGTGCGATCTAACAATTCGTGATCTGCTTTTAGGTCTCTTAAAAAGTTTACTTTTTGAAAGGCAGAACCCAATGACATAGCTGTACTTTTTAATGTTTCGTACTTTTTATTATCACCTTTAACAAATACTTTAAGGCACATTAAGCCAACAACATCTGCAGATCCATAGATGTAGTCTTTGTATTCTTGATCGGTTGTATATTTAGTTTTAGATAGGTCTAATCGCATACTTTTCATAAACGAGTCTACCATGTGTTTATCTATATTACACTTGTGATATGTGTATTGAAAAGCATTTAAAATTGGGTTTAAGCTTATTTTATCACGCAAGGCAAATTCTAAATCGTCTTCAAAACGTTTAAATAACTCTTTTTTATTATAGTCATGAAAGGTGTCTACAATTTCATCTGCAAATCTTACAAAGCCATATATGTTATAAATATCTTGTCTAATGCTAGTAGATAGCATTTTTGTAGCTAATGAAAATGAAGTGCTGTAAGAGTTAGTTACCACTTTACTACAATTGTAAGATACAGTATCGAATAATGCTTTCATGTTACTTGTTATGGTATTTGTTTATTAATTGAGCTACTAATTTCCCAGATATTAAAGCTGGAGGGACACCTGGTCCTGGTACTGTTAATTGACCTGTAAAGTAAAGATTGTCCAGTTTTTTACTTTTTAGTTTTGGTCTTAAAAATGCAGTTTGGAGCAGTGTATTTGCCATCCCGTAAGCATTTCCTTTATATGAATTATAGTCTTTAATAAAATCGTTTACACAAAAGGACTCTTTAAAGATAATATTATTTTTGACACTTTGATTTGTTAATTTTTCAAACCTGTTTAAAATTATATTTAAATATTTAGCTCTTATTTCTAAGGTATCTTCTATTCCTGGAGCTATTGGGATTAAAAAAAATCCTGTTTCACATCCTTCAGGAGCCATAGTCAAGTCTGTTTTAGAAGGGAAGTTTGCATAAAATAATGGATTACTTGGCCATTTTGGATTATCATAAATGTCTTCTGCATGAGACTCAAAATTAGTATCAAAAAATAAATTATGATGCTGAATATTATCTAGTTTTTTATCAAAACCAATGTAAAAGAGTAGAGAAGAAGGAGCAAAGGTCTTTTTACTCCAGTATTTTTCAGAGTATTGTTTGTGTTTCTCTTCTAAAAGTGTCTCTGTATGATGATAATCTGCACCACTTAAAACAACATCAAAGCTTAATTTGTTATTGTTAACTGTTATTGTAGAAACTGATTTATTTACAACGTCTATTTTACTTACATTACTATCCGTTTTAATTATTACACCAAGACTTTTGGCTAAACTAGACATCGCTAATACGATTTGGTACATACCACCTTTAGGATGCCAAGTACCAAGACCAAAATCAGCAAAATTCATGAAACTATAAAAAGAAGGTGTTTTGTTAGGTTTTGCTCCTAAAAATAAAACCGGAAACTCAAGTGTTGAGATTAGTTTAGGGTTTTTAAAGTTTTTTCTAACTTCACTACTTATAGTTTTAAAAAACTGATCTACACGCATTGCTGTCTCTGGTGTAATAAGTTCTAATGGAGAAACTCCAGGTTTTAACACGACTTTATTAATAGCAATATCATAATTATCTCCAGCTTTCTTTATAAATTTTTTAAGCGGAATAGAGCTACCAGGTTCAATACGTTCAAATTCAGTGCATATTTTGTCAAGTGTATCTCCAATAGTAATGTTTTCATCTTTAAAAAAGATTTTATAAGCAGGAGATAATTTGTCTAATTGGTAATAGTCTGAAGTTTTTTTACCAAAATCAGCAAAGAACTTATCAAATATATCAGGCATCCAATACCAGCTAGGACCTATGTCAAAGGTAAATCCATCTTTTTTAAATTGTCTACAACGTCCACCTATGGTGCTATTTTTTTCAAAGATAGTTACTTTGTGACCTTGTTTAGCCAAATAGCAGGAAGCGGATAATGCTGAAAACCCAGAACCAATTATTGCAATGTTTTTACTCATTAAATATTAATTAAAAGTTAAAGGTTTTCGATAACCTCTTTTGTGGATTTATAAGCTTTGATTTGATTAAAATCATCATTATTTATTAAAGAAGACATTCTTCCAGAAATAACAAGTGTATTATCAGTTTTATGTAATATTTTTTTATAAAACTCTTCTAAATAATCATTTAAATTATCCTTTTCAGGCTTTACAGTAAAGCATGAAATAAATATAATTTTATCATATTGTGTATTTAAAAACTGTAAGCTGTCTATTGGTACACTTTGGCCTAAATAAATGGCGTGAGCACCTTTATTGATTATAGAATAATTAGCAAAAAGTAACCCTAATTCATGTACTTCATTATCTGGTAAAAACAAAACATAAGCTTCTGTTTGGTTTGATAAGCTTGTGGTGTTAATTGCTTTTTCAGTGTTTAGTATTATTTTTTGTTTAATAAGCTCAACTATAAAGTGTTCGTGTGCGGGAGTAATAGTATCTGTTTGCCACAATAATCCAATATCATCTAATAATGGGACAAAAACTTGATTGAAAATAGTTTCAAACGAATGATTTGTAATTAAGTCACTATAAGTTTTGTAAAACAAACCTTGATCAAAATTAATCATAGCAAGTTTTAAAGCATTTATAGAATGGTTGTTTTTATCGTTTTTATCAGCTATTTCTTTGACTAATTTAGGTATGTCCTCTGTATCTAATTTTGCAATTTTAGATATTTTGTAACCGTTTTTATTTAGGTAGCTAATATTTAATATCTTTTGTAAGCTTGCTAAGCTGTAATATCTAATATTGGTATCTGTTCGGTTTGGTTGAAATAGATTATAGCGTTTTTCCCAAATCCTAATGGTATGGGCTTTAATCCCAGAAAGGTTTTCTAGGTCTTTAATGCTAAATTTAGATTTTATATTGTTCATTATTTTTCAAAAATAGTTAAACAAAATGGATTTTTAACTCTTAATTAAAAAGATTTTGAAATAATTAACAATAAAATAAATAAGTATGTTGCTGCTGATTTTAGAGTTAGTTAAGTTTAAAGCAAAAAAAAAGCTAAGCAAAATGCTTAACTTTTTTGTGACCAGTCTGGGGCTCGAACCCAGGACCCTCTCCTTAAAAGGGAGATGCTCTACCAACTGAGCTAACTGGTCTTAAACTATTATAAACTAGTTTAAGTATTTATGTCATTTGTAAAGTTAATAATTAATTAACTTAGTAGTGACCAGTCTGGGGCTCGAACCCAGGACCCTCTCCTTAAAAGGGAGATGCTCTACCAACTGAGCTAACTGGTCATTTGTTTAAATGAGGGTGCAAATATATTACCTTTTATTAGAACAACAAGCGTAAATATGATTTTTTTTTCGTTTTTTTGTCACATAATTTTCTATCGATTTAATAATCAATTTATAAGCTCAAAAATGAATTTAATTTTAGTTGGATATATGGCCTCAGGAAAGTCTACAATTGGAGTAGAATTGGCAAAAATGATGAATTTTCAGTTTGTAGATCTTGATAGATTTATTGAAAAAAACGAAAATTTAACCGTTTCAGAAATTTTTAAAACAAAAGGAGAACTACATTTTAGAAAATTAGAACAGTCATATTTAAAAGATTTGATATCTAAATGTGATAAAACTATTATTTCTTTAGGAGGAGGGACACCCTGTTTTTATGATACAATGATTTGGTTAAACAAACTAGATAATGTGAAGACTATTTATTTAAAAACAAGCTTAGATATTTTGACAGATAGGTTGTTTCAAGACAAAACTAGACCATTAATAGCACATTTAAATACAAAAGAGGATTTAAAAGACTTTATAGCTAAACATATTTTTGAAAGATCGTTTTTTTACAATCAAGCAGATATAGTTGTTAATACTACTAGGTCTATTGAGGAAACTTTACAAAATATTAAAATAAGTTTAAGTTAGATAGGCTTTCCAATCTTTTCCTTCAAGGTCAACATGGACATGTTCTTTTAAAGATGTAGAAAGCGATATCCCTTTGTAATCTGCTTTTACTGGAAATTTTTTATGATTTCGGTTTACCAAAACAGCGGTTTTAAATTGTTTTAAAGGGACTTCTAGAAAATGTTTAACGCTATATATCAAAGTTGTTCCAGAATTTAAAACATCATCTATTAAAACAACAGATTTATTTGTGTAATTCTCAGCCTTAATAGAAGTTTTTATAGGTAATCTTGGGTTTTTCTTATCTATGGATATTTTACAAAGTATAGGTTTAATATCAGAAATTTTAGAAAGTATAGTTTTTAGTTTTTTAGCTAATATGTATCCATTTACATCAATACCTGCTAAAATAATTTCAGTTTCAGTCGTATTAGCTTCATATATCTGGTATGCAATACGTCTTAGTTTATTATTGATTTCATTTGAGTTTAAAATCATATTTTGTCCTTCCATTATTACTGTTCGTTTTCTAAATTTAAGTTATCTAAATCTCTTCTATCTTTTTTTGTTGGTCGTCCAACGCCTTTTTTTCTGTAGTAATCTTTAGCTAATTTAAGCATTTCTTGTGCTTCAAAAGCAGATTTTGGTGTTTTATCAACCCTATAAAGATCTACAAGTTTGGCTCCTACACGATTAGGAGGTATGTCCAAAACAGTTAATTTGTAATTTACTTGGTCTTTTCTAAGTTCTATTACATCTGTTGGATAAACGTCTCTACTTGGCTTAACAACAGCATCATTTATTTTAATATGACCTTTTTTACAGGCAGTAGTAGCAATGTTTCTTGTTTTATAATATCTGACACACCATAAATATTTGTCTATTCGCATATTATTTATCTAAAATTGACGTTAACGTTATTGTGCAAAATTATATTAAAATGTATCTTGCACTTCAAAAATAACAATAAATGAGATTAAGAAAATTTACTTTTGCACTTTTATCTATATTAACTCTTGCTTTTTCATGTAATTCAGATGATGATGATACAGTTACATTTGAAGAAAGAGATAGACAGGAAGTTTATGATGAAAATATTTTAGAGATAGAAGAGTTTTTAAGTACGCATACTTACAATTATGAAGAATTTGATTTTGCAAATCCTTATTCGTTAGCTAATGATACTTTTGAAATTGTTATAGATACCATAAGTGCAGCTAACAATAATTTAGATGCAGAAGCTTTAATTGATAGACCTGAGTTATTAAGCAAGCAAGTAGAAAGCGAAGTTGATACAGATCCTGTGGTTTATACATTATATTATTTAAATCTTAGAGAAGGTTTAGGAGAAACATTACATCCTTTAGATGCTGTAGGAGTTACTTATGAAGGCTCTTTGTTAGATGGAGAAGTTTTTGACACAAGTAGTAATGAAGGTATTGTATTTAATTTATCAACAGTATCTTCTTCTTTTGGAATAATCACTGGGTTTAGGGATGTTTTATTAGAATTTAAAACACGTGATGGTTATAGTGAAAATGGTGATGGTACTACTACTAATCATAATTTTGGTATGGGAGTAGCATTTATACCATCTGGTATAGCTTACTTTTCTTCAGGAACTACCAGTATTCCAAGTTATGACCCTTTAATCTTTAAATTTGGACTACTAACAAGAATTGAATTAGATCATGATTCTGATGGCGTACCTTCTTATCTTGAAGATTTGGATGGTGATGGAGACGGTACTAATGATGATACAGATGGAGATGGAATTGCTAATTTATTAGACGTTGATGATGATGAAGATGGGGTTAACACTATTAATGAAGATTTAGATGGAGATGGAGATCCAACAAATGATGATACAGATGGTGATGGTATTCCAAATTATTTAGATTTTGATTCAAACGAATCTATTTAAGATTCAAATTATTTAAAAAAATAAAAAAAGAGCCACTTTTAAAGTGGCTCTTTTTTTATTCTATTATAACATTATAGATAAACTTAATATTAATTGCTCTGGTCTTGTATCTAATCTGTTAGGGTTTACTGTTGATATGTTATTGTTAATTAAAACCGCTTCATTATCATTAAAACCTCTTTCATATCTTAAATCTATTCCAATTTTATCTAAGCTAAAACCTATACCAAAATTTAATCCTACAGAAAAATCATTTTCAATAGTATTTATAGTGGCATTTTCAAAGTCACTATTTATTATATATTGTAAAGAAGGACCAGCAAAAACATTAATTGGCCCTAATACTTTAAAACCAACTAATAAAGGTGCATCTAGTTTTTTAAATTCAAATGCTCCAGCATCATAGTCACTTTTTGTAGCAGTGTAAATTAATTCTGGTCTAAAATATAGTTTTTCACCTATTTTACCAAACACACCTATATGATAGCCTATGTTTCTATCTGGAGTCTGATAATTATTATTTATTGACTCGAAGTAATCGCCATTTCCATTGTAGTTTAAGCCTCCTTTTATACCAAAACCACTTTCTGTTTGAGCTAAAATAAATGTTGAAAATAATAGCGTTGTAATTGATGTTAAAATCAATTTTTTACTCACAATTATTCTACTCAGAGTAAAGTATTCGTGAAATTCTTTTAAAATTTTCATAATTGTTGTTTTTTGATGAACACATACTATAACGAAAATTATGCCAAATTGTTTTAATTTCTGTTTAACAGCGTATTATGTAAATAAAAAAGCGTTTAAAACAAAAATGTTTTAAACGCTTTAAATCTGTTGATTATAGTTTTGTTACTTTCGTTTTATAACTTTTTCACAAGCAGTAACAATTGCATCTGCATTTAAACCATATTTTTCCATCAATTGTGCTGGTGTACCTGATTCTCCAAAAGTATCATTTGTAGCAATAAACTCTTGAGGTGTTGGTTGGTGCTGAGATAAGACTCTAGCAATACTTTCTCCTAAACCACCTAATTTATTATGTTCTTCAGCAGTAACAATACATTTAGTCTTTTTAACAGATTCAATGATAGCATTAGCATCTAAAGGTTTAATAGTATGTATGTTGATTACTTCGGCAGATATGCCTTTTTCATTTAAAACCTTAACAGCTTCTAAAGCTTCCCATACTAAATGACCAGTTGCTACAATAGTAACATCGCTACCATCTTGTAAATGTAAAGCTTTACCAATTTCAAAAGTTTGATCGTCTGGTGTGAAATTAGCAACTTTTGGACGTCCAAAACGTAAGTATACAGGACCTTCATGTTTAGCAATAGCAATTGTAGCAGCTTTTGTTTGATTGTAATCACATGGGTTAATTACTGTCATACCTGGTAACATTTTCATTAAGCCAATGTCTTCTAGTATTTGGTGTGTAGCACCATCTTCACCTAAAGTTAAACCTGCGTGAGAAGCACAGATTTTTACGTTTTTATCAGAATAAGCAATACTTTGTCTTATTTGGTCATAAACACGACCTGTTGAGAAGTTAGCAAAAGTACCAGTAAAGGGTATTTTACCTCCAATTGTTAATCCTGCAGCAATACCCATCATGTTAGCTTCAGCTATTCCTATTTGAAAAAAGCGTTCTGGATTTTCTTCTATGAATTGGTTCATTTTTAATGATCCAATTAAATCTGCGCAAAGTGCAACAACATTAGGATTTGTTCTACCTAATTCTGTTAAGCCATCACCAAAACCTGATCTTGTATCTTTACTTCCTGTGTTTGTATATGTTTTCATTTTCTCTAAATTCTAGTGTATTAATAGTCTCCTAAAGTTTCAGGGTTTTGTTCTAATCCAATAGCAAGCTGTTCGTCATTTGGAGCTTTACCATGCCAAGCGTGAGTATGCATCATAAAGTCAATACCATTACCCATTATTGTTTTTAGTAATACACAAACTGGTTTGCCTTTTCCTGTTAAGCTTTTTGCTTCAGCCATACCTTTTAATATAGCTTCAATATTGTTTCCTTCTTCAATTTCTACAACAGTCCAACCAAATGCTTCAAATTTAGCTTTAAAGCTTCCCATTGGTAAAACAGTATCTGTAGATCCATCAATTTGTTGACCATTAAGATCTATAGTAGCAATAATATTATCTACTTTTTTACCAGAAGCATACATTATAGCTTCCCAGTTTTGACCTTCTTGCATTTCACCATCACCATGTAAGCTATACACTAAATGATTATCACCATTTAATTTTTTTGCTTGTGCAGCACCTAAAGCAACACTTAGTCCTTGACCTAAAGATCCGGAAGCAATTCTTACACCAGGTAAATCTTCATGAGTTGTTGGATGACCTTGTAGTCTACTGTTAATTAGTCTAAAAGTATTTAACTCTTCCACTGGAAAATATCCAGATCTTGCTAATACACTATAATAGACAGGAGAGATGTGACCATTGGATAGGAAAAAAAGGTCTTCATTAATACCATCCATTTCAAATCCTTCTTTTCTGTCCATTATATCTTTGTATAATGCTACAAAAAATTCGGCACAACCTAATGAGCCCCCTGGATGACCAGAATTTACTTTGTGCACCATACGTATAATGTCTCTACGTACTTGTGTTGTTAAATCTTCTAATTGTTGTATGCTTGCCATGACTTATGGGTTAATTATTTTTGTCAAAATTAGTTTTTTAATATTCCCTTACAAAAGTAGAGGTATTACAGTTATTAACGAAATGTACTGATTTCTTAACAATTGAATCTATTTAAGTTAACTATTAACAATATTTTTAAATTTAGCAACTATTTAATATCCTTTGAGTTTTTCTTATTTATATTTGCTAGCTGAAGATTTAACAGATACAATGACTTTCGATTTAAAAGCAAAAGACACACAAAGTAATGCAAGAGCAGGAGTAATGACAACAGATCATGGCGAGATAGAAACGCCTATTTTTATGCCTGTTGGAACTGTTGGATCTGTAAAGGGTGTGCACCAAAGAGAACTTAAAAATGATATTAATCCTGATATTATATTAGGTAATACTTATCATTTATATTTAAAACCTCAGATTGATATTTTAGAAAAAGCTGGTGGGTTGCATAAATTTATGAACTGGGATCGTAATATACTTACTGATTCTGGTGGTTATCAAGTATACTCTTTATCAGGTAATAATAAAATTAAAGAAGAAGGAGTTAAGTTTAAATCTCACATTGACGGAAGTTATCACACCTTTACACCAGAAAACGTTATGGAAATCCAACGTAGTATTGGAGCAGATATAATTATGGCTTTTGATGAGTGTACACCTTACCCATGCGACTATAATTATGCAAGACGATCAATGCATATGACACATCGTTGGTTGGAGCGTTGCTTAACACATCTAGATAAAACACCTTTGAAATATGATTATTCTCAGTCATTTTTTCCAATAGTACAGGGTAGTACTTACAAAGATTTACGTAAACAATCAGCTGAATATATAGCAGGTGTTGGAGCAGAAGGTAATGCAATTGGAGGTCTATCTGTAGGAGAACCTGCTGAAGAAATGTACGCTATGACAGAAGTCGTAACAGATATACTACCTTGGGATAAACCTCGTTATTTAATGGGAGTAGGTACACCAATAAATATTTTAGAAAATATTGCATTGGGTGTAGATATGTTTGATTGTGTAATGCCAACCCGAAATGCAAGAAATGGTATGCTTTTTACAGCTTATGGCTCTATAAATATTAAAAACTTGAAATGGAGAGATGATTTTTCTCCAATTGATGAAATGGGTATAACGTTTGTTGATACAGAATATAGTAAAGCTTATTTAAGACATTTATTTAATGTAAATGAATTATTGGCTAAACAAATTGCTACCATACACAATTTAGGTTTTTACCTTTGGCTAACAAGAGAAGCAAGAAAACATATTATTGCAGGAGATTTTAAGGTATGGAAAGATAAAATGGTTAAACAAATGAATAATCGTCTGTAGGTGAAAATTTTAGACTGGTATATATTAAAACGCTATTTAATGACTTTTGCGGTCATGTTATTGCTATTTATTCCAATTGGAATAACTGTGCATTTAGCTGAAAAGATTGGAAAAATTTTAGAGAATAATGTGCCTTTAGTAGAGGTCTTGCAGTATCTACTAGATTTTACAATTTATTTTGCCCATTTATTATTTCCATTGTTTTTATTTTTATCAGTAATTTGGTTTACTTCAAAATTGGCTAATAATACAGAAATTGTTGCTTTTTTAAGTTCAGGAGTTTCATTTACACGTTTTTTAAGACCTTATTTAATTGGTGCAACTATAGTGGCTATTCTTTCCATTGTATTGGGTCTATATTTAGCACCTAATGCAAGTAAAGGTTTTAATGATTTTAAATATAAATATTTATCTGGTCGTAAGGCATCAAATAATACTAATGTATTAAAACAGATTAATGATAATGATATTATTTATGTAACTAGTTTTAATGCTAAAAACAAAACAGGTACTAATTTTACTTTAGAGCATTTTGAAAAGGGTGAAATGACTTATAAGATTAGTGCTTCTAATATTAGATTTCAAGAGAAAGATTCTGTCTTTAGACTAATGAATTATCTAAAAAGAAAGGTTGGTCAAAATAATGATCTACTTGAAATTGAAAGAAGAAAAGATACGACCTTTTCATTTGACTTAGAAGATTTAACTCCAGAAGATTATATAGCAGAAACGCTTAAGTATAACGAATTAGTTAATTTTATAGAGCGTGAAGAAAAAAGAGGCTCTAAATTTATTGGACGTTATAAATTGGCCATGTATCAAAAATGGAGTTTGCCAGTTTCTGTATTTATTTTAACTATAATTGCTGTTTCAGTGTCTTCAATAAAACGTAGAGGTGGTATGGGTGTAAATTTAGCATTTGGTATCTGTATAGCAATGATTTTTGTGTTTTTCGATAAAATTTTCGGTACACTTGCTTCACAATCAAATTTTTCACCTTTATTAGCGGTTTGGTTTCCAAATATAATTTTCGGAATTTTGGCTCTAATATTGTTGCGTAATGCAAAACGATAAATTAAAAAATTATTTACACTTACATCTTTTAGTATTTATTGCTGGATTTACAGCTATTATAGGTAAATTAATTACTATTAATGCAGTTAGTTTAGTTTGGTACAGGATGCTTATGGCTACTATTTTAATGTTTCTTTACATTAAAATAGCTAAAATAAATGTAGATATTACTAAAAAAGCTTTAATCAAACTATCCATTGCAGGTATTATTATAGCTTTACATTGGATTACTTTTTTTGGTTCTATTCAAGTATCCAATGCTTCCATTGCACTAGCCATGTTTTCTACAGGTGCTTTTTTTGCTTCATTTATAGAGCCAATCATATATAAAAGAAAGATTATTAAATATGAAATTGTTTTTGGTCTAATTGTTATTGTCGGAATTTATTTGATAGTTAGAAGTGAATTTAAATACATTGATGGAATGATTTTAGGGGTTATTTCAGCTTTTCTTTCATCTTTATTTGCAGTATTAAACGGGAAATTTCTTGAAGAACATTCAGCTACAAAAATTTCATTCTATGAATTTATAAGTGGTGTATTTTTTATTTCAATATATATATTAGTTTTTGGCGATGGTTTTAATGCTAATCATTTTAATATTTCAGTATCCGATGCCTCTTGGTTATTTGTTTTAGCATCAGTTTGTACAGCCTATGCTTTTATTGCATCAGTATATGTTATGCGGTATATCAGTCCATACACGGTTGTACTTACTTATAATTTAGAACCTATTTACGGAATTGTATTAGCTCTTATTTTATTTCCAGAATCAGAAACCATGTCTTCATCATTTTATATTGGAGCTTTTATAATATTAGGAGTTGTTTTAAGTAATGGAATACTTAAAAATTGGAAAAAAATTAAGGCTAAAAAAAGCAATTAAACCCGTTGATTATCAAATTATAACGTTAAAAAGAAGTCATTTTAATTAAAATCTTAAAATTTAAAGCAAAAAATATGTAATTTTGCTAGCTAACAAATAAACAAAACTATCATTCCCTATGGAATATTTAGAATTTGAATTACCTATAAAAGAACTAGAAGATCAACTAGAAAAGTGTCAAATTATTGGAGAAGAGAGTGATGTAGATGTGACACAGACTTGTAAGCAAATTGAAAAAAAGCTTACAGCAACTAAAAAAGAAATATATAAAAATCTTACCCCTTGGCAACGTGTACAAATGTCACGTCATCCAAATAGACCTTATACTTTAGATTATATTAATGCTATTTGTGGTAACTCTTTTTTAGAGCTTCATGGAGACAGAAGTTTTAAAGATGACAAAGCTATGATTGGTGGTCTTGGTAAAATTGGAGATCAAAGCTTTATGTTTATTGGTCAACAAAAAGGATATAATACAAAAACAAGACAGTATCGTAATTTTGGTATGGCTAATCCTGAAGGTTACCGTAAGGCTTTAAGATTAATGAAGTCTGCCGAAAAATTTGGTATACCTGTAGTTACACTTTTAGATACTCCTGGAGCATATCCTGGTTTAGAAGCTGAAGAGCGTGGACAAGGAGAAGCAATTGCTAGAAATATTTTAGAAATGACTCGTTTAAAAGTGCCAATTATTACTATTGTAATAGGTGAAGGTGCTTCTGGTGGAGCTTTAGGTATTGGAGTTGGTGATAAAATAATGATGTTAGAAAATACTTGGTATTCTGTTATATCACCAGAATCATGTTCTTCAATTTTATGGAGAAGTTGGGAGTATAAAGAGCAAGCTGCTGAAGCTTTAAAGTTAACAGCAAATGATATGAAAAAAATGAAAATTGTTGACGCTATCATAAAAGAACCATTAGGAGGTGCACATAAAGATAGACCTACAACTTTCAAAACTGTATCTAAAGCAATATTAACAGCTTTTGATGAGTTTAAAAACTTATCACCAGAAGAGTTAGTTAATAATCGCATTGAAAAATATTCAGAAATGGGAGTTTTTAAAGGCTAAGCCTTATAAAACCATTTGCTAACAAAATCTGAAGTTTCGGCTTCAGGTTTTTTTTTGTGCTTATCAACAAAAAAAATGAGTTATTAACATTATAATTGTTGATGACCTGTTAAGATTGAGTAACTTTGTATTCTAATATTTCTTTACAATTTCTTTACTTTCGCTAATTCCTAAATTAGACTTATTTAAAGCTATTTTAATCTAAAAAAATATTAAACAACCATTAAGTGTTTTCTTAAAATTTTTATCAATAAATGAAGCAACCTAATCAAATAAAAGGCTACCAAGTAGACAGGAGTACCATTATAAACCTTGAAAAAGGTAAGATTCCGCCTCAAGCTTTAGATTTAGAAGAAGTAGTACTTGGTGCTATGATGATTGATAAAAAAGGGGTAGATGAAGTTATCGATATTTTAAGTGCTGATGCTTTTTATAAAGAAGCACACAAACTTATTTTTGAAGCCATTTTTATGTTGTTTCAAGAAAGTCAACCTATTGACTTATTAACAGTTTCCACCCAATTAAAGACAAACGCAACATTAGATCAAGCAGGAGGTGATTTTTACTTAATATCATTAACCCAAAAAGTTTCCTCTTCTGCTCACATCGAGTTTCATGCTCGTATTATTCTTCAAAAATTTATTCAAAGAAGTTTAATTAAAATTTCTTCTGAAATTATTGAAGAAGCTTATGATGAAACTCAAGATGTTTTTGATTTACTTGATAAAGCAGAATCTAGATTGTATGAAGTTACACAAGGTAACATTAAAAAATCCAGTGAAACTGCTCAGGATCTTGTAATTCAGGCCAAGAAAAAGATTGAAGAGATTTCTAAAAAAGAGGGTATGAGTGGTGTACCTTCTGGATTTAATAAATTAGATAAGTTAACTTCAGGATGGCAGGACAGTGATTTAATTATTATTGCAGCACGTCCAGGTATGGGTAAAACAGCTTTTACCTTAACTATGGCTAGAAATGTAGCTGTAAATTCTAATATGCCAGTTGCTTTTTTCTCCTTAGAGATGGCATCTGTACAATTAATTACACGTTTAATATCCAGTGAAACAGGTTTGTCTTCAGAAAAGTTAAGGACAGGTAAACTAGAAAAACACGAATGGGAACAGTTAAACGTTAAGGTTAAAGCTCTAGAAAAAGCACCTTTATTTATTGATGATACACCATCTTTATCTATTTTCGATTTACGTGCAAAAGCTAGACGTCTGGCTTCTCAACATGGTATTAGAATGATTATGATTGATTACCTTCAACTTATGACAGCTGCTGGTAATGGTGGAAACAGAGAACAAGAAATTTCTACAATTTCTCGTAACCTTAAAGCATTAGCAAAAGAATTAAGTGTTCCAGTAATTGCATTATCGCAATTATCTCGTGCTGTAGAGACACGTGGTGGAAGTAAAAGACCTTTATTATCCGATTTACGTGAATCTGGTGCGATTGAGCAGGATGCAGATATTGTAAGTTTCATTTACAGACCCGAATATTATAAAATTGACGAATGGGATGATGATGAACATTCTCCAACCGAAGGCCAAGGTGAATTTATTGTAGCAAAACACCGTAATGGTGGTTTAGAAAACATTAGACTTAAGTTTATAGGGCATTTAGGTAAGTTTGATAACCTGGATGATTTTGATACACCCTTTGGTCAAGAGTTTCATAGTAAAATGAATGAAGCAGCAAATGATAATACATTTGCACCAGATAATTTCCCATCTGCAAGTGATGCTTTCGGAGCACCAGAGCCTGATGATAATGATGTACCTTTTTAATACAAATTAACTACTACTTTGATGGATAAAATCAAAACAACTAATTATTTACTTTTAATAATTGTAATACCAATTATATTCTATTTACTAAAAGTATTATCTTTTATATTCGTACCATTAGTATTCTCAATGTTTATTGCATTGCTATTTTTACCTTTTATGCGTTTTTTACGTAAACGTAAATTACCAAAATCTGTAAGTGTCGTAATCGTTTTATTGGTAATAGCTTTGGGTGTTAAAGTAGGTGTTGAGCTTGTTAAGTTGTCAAGTAGAGAGATTTTAACTTCAGATTCTCAGTTTTTTGTAAAAGCAGAAGACAAAATAAACACATTAGTAGATAATATAGAAGGCTTTTTTGGTGTTCAAAAGGTAGAAGGTAGTAAATCTTTAACAAGGTTAGTTAATAAAGATGCATTGTTAGACAACTTGTCACCAACATTAAGTTTTGTAAGTAAATTTTTAACAGCCTTATTAATGACAACCTTTTTTGTTGTCCTATGGTTAGCTGAGTCCATAAATGTGGAACAACTTATTAACCGAACAATATTAAGAAAAAAACATACTTCTATAAAAACATTTATGAAAATTGAAAAAGACTTGATTAAGTTTATTAAAGTTAAATTTTTAGTTAGTTTTTTAACAGGAGTGTTTACAGGTGTTGCTTGTTACTTTTTTGATGTAAGCTTCCCAATATTTTGGGGTTTATTTGCTTTTTTAATCAATTTTGTACAAATGGTAGGATCTTTTATAACGGTTATATTGCTTTCAATTTTCGCATTTGTTGAGCTTGAAACTTCAAGTAAATTGTTGTTTTTTGTACTATCTATTACAGGTACACAAGTATTGTATGGTAGTATTTTAGAGCCGATTTTTATGGGTAAATCCTTTTCAATTAATGTAATCGCTGTTTTGGTAATGCTAATGTTTTGGGGTTTTATTTGGGGTATTCCAGGTTTAATTATGGCTATTCCTATTACAGTGTTTTTAAAAATTATTTTAGAGCAATTTCCTAGAACAAAAATTATTTCGGATTTACTATCGGGTTCACCAAGTTAATTTAATATTAATCCCTTTTAATAAGTGACATTTTTAAGTATCTTTCATACTTATTAAATCACTTTTTAAATGAAAAAATTAGCAGTATTTATAATCCTGTTTCTATTTGTAAATCAATTATTTGCATCTTACATCCTAATTCCTATGGATGCAGAGACGCAAAAAAATCATTTAAAAGCTTACGGAATAACCTATTGGACGTTAAATAAAAATGTTAAAGTTAAATGGTTACTTAATTATAGAGGTGGTTCTTTTTTAGTTCCAAATAGTCCAGAAATACAACGCGAATGTCAAATTAGAGGTGTAAGCTTTGAAGTTATTTCGGACACTAAAACACAACAAATTCTTCAAGAAATTGCTAGCCCAAGTAAAAACATGGAAGCTGTAGTTTTAGAAAAAGCACCTAAAATAGCTGTCTATACACCAAAAGGTAAATTACCTTGGGATGACGCAGTAACAATGGTTTTAAGCTATGCCGAAATCCCTTACGAAACAATCTATGATGAAGAAGTTTTAAAAGATGAACTTTTATTATACGATTGGTTACACTTACATCACGAAGATTTTACAGGACAATACGGTAAATTTTATGGTCGTTATCGCCAAGCAGCATGGTACATTCAAGAAAAACAAGATGCTGAAGCTTTAGCAACAAAATTAGGTTACAGTAAAGTTTCTGAAGAAAAACGAGACGTATCATTAAAAATTAGAGACTATGTCGTTGGTGGCGGATTTATGTTTGCCATGTGTAGTGCGACCGAGAGTTTTGATATCGCACTTTCAGCTCAATTATTAGACATTTGCGAACCCATGTTTGATGGTGACGGAAGCGATAATAATTACCAATCAAAAATAGATTTTTCTCAAACCTTTGCTTTTAAAGATTACACTTTAGAGCGCAGTCCAGTAGTTTATGAGTTTTCTAGTATAGACATGACCATGAAACGCAAAATTCCAAAAGAAACTGATTATTTCTCTCTTATGGATTTCTCTGCAAAATGGGATCCTATTCCAACCATGTTATGTCAAAACCATACTGCTTTGGTAAAAGGTTTTATGGGACAAACAACCTCTTTTACAAGAGAACAAATAAAATCAAATGTTTTGGTTATGGGGGAAAATAAAACCAATGGAGAAGCTAAATATATACATGGAATTAAAGGAAAAGGTTTCTTTACTTTTTACGGAGGACACGATCCAGAAGATTATACGCACCAAGTCGGAGATCCAAAAACCGAACTTGAATTACATCCAACATCACCAGGTTACAGGTTAATCTTAAACAATGTTTTATTTCCAGCAGCTAAAAAGAAAAAACAAAAAACTTAATTTTTGGGCGTTACCACAAGGGTCAGGCTCTCAAGGCTCGCTCTCTGCGAGGAGCTCAAACAAACCTTTCCATCCTTAACGCAAAATACGCCAACGTTTAGTTTTAAATAAAAAGTAATAATACCTTAATCTTATAGTTAATGTCCACAAAAGACCAAATTCTTAAAAAAATAGAAATACTAATAACCAATCACTTTGAGTCACCAAAAAACGCATTCGATTTTTTTGATGAAAATGGTGATAAAAAATTATCAAAATCAGAAATTAAAAACCTTTTACAAGAAGCAGAAATTAGTGGCTTTATTAGAGGTATAGTCGCTTCAAAATTAATAGAAGGTTATGATGTAGATGGCGATCAATTAATAAGTTGGTCAGAATTTAAAACAGCAATTGACGAAATAGCACTTTAAAAATTATCTCTTGAAACAAGCAATAATAGAATTCTTTAAATTACAAATAGTAACTATAATCTTTTGGATATTATCATTCTGTCTATTCATTACTATTCGTTATTTCGAAGTAGGTACAGAAGGAGGGAAGGCATTTGTAAGTAATTATGACGAGGTTATACCAATAACAGAATGGTTGCATTTTAGTGTTTTAGTAGGAGCACTAGTTGGTTTTTTTTATGGAATAATTGAGTTTATATCTGATAAGTTATTGATTTATAAATTTTCAACAGGCTTATTAATATTAATTAAATCAATAGTATATTTAGTTTTATTATTACTTTCAACAAGCTTTATAGTAGGCTTAATAGAAGTTCAAATTGACAGAAACCTTCCAAGTGAAGCAGGTTGGTGGATACAAAATAAAGTATTTTGGCTTGTAGTCTTGTATTTTAATATTTGTTCATTAATATTTTCATTTTTGAAAATTGCAAAAGAAAATTTTGGTCATGGTGTTTTAATTAATCAATTAATTGGTAAATATAAAAAACCAAGAGAAGAACGTCGTATTTTCATGTTTCTGGATTTACAAGCTTCTACAACCATAGCCGAACAATTAGGACATTATAAATACAGTCAATTAATTCAACAATGTTTTTACGATTTAAACACTGTAATAAATAAATTTGATGCTAATATTTATCAATATGTTGGTGATGAAGCTGTTCTTAGTTGGACATTTGATAAAGGGATAAAACAAAATAATTGTGTTGAATTGTTTTATAAATTTCAGAATAAGTTAGTGAAAAATCAAAAGATCTACTTAAAAAAGTTTGGATTATTGCCCAAATTTAAAGCAGGATTACATGGCGGAACACTAATAGTAACAGAAGTCGGAACTATTAAAAAAGAAATTGCTTATCATGGAGACGTCATTAATACATCTGCAAGAATACAAGGCGAATGTAATAAATACAATCAAAACCTTTTAATTTCAGAGTATTTATTACGAAAATTAAATTTAACTAACTATAAGATCGAATCTATAGGAAACATATCATTAAGAGGAAAAGAGGAGGAGCTCAACCTATTTTCAATTAATACATAGGTTATGTTAAACTTTTAATTAGTTGTTTAATTATAATTTCTACACCATTATCGTTATTACTTTTTGTCAAATAGTTAGCAACCGCTTTTACATTTGGATGCGCATTTTCCATAGCATAGCTAAAATGTCCTAGTTTTAACATTTCTAAATCATTGTTGTAATCCCCAAAAACCATCGTTTGATCTGGTGTAATATTATATAGTTTTTGAATATGGTTAATAACATAACCCTTATTAGCTATATTTTCAGAAATGTCTACCCAATGGTTAGCAGAAACCTTTACCTTAAAATCAGCTTCAAGATGCTTAACTTTAGGATAAATAAATTGCTCACTACTTTTTTCGTGAAATAAAGCAATCTTATACACATCTTCTTTAATTTGATTAACATCATCAATAAACTGATAGTTTGTATAATATTCACTTAATAAATCCATCAATTTATCAGATTTACTTATAACGTAGGCCTTGTTTTGTGTACAAAATACAGGATGAGCTTCAGGAATACTTTCAACTATATTAGCAATAGTTATTAAGTTTTTTGACTCTAGTGTATTAGATATAAATAAGTCATCTTGTTTTATAGCTAAACCACCATTTTCAGAAACAATTATAATATCGTCTTTTATGGCGCCAAGTTTTTCAACCATACTATAATATGGTCGTCCACTAGCAGCTACAAATAATATATTGTTTGCTTTCAAAATTTTAAATAGTTCAAAAAACTCTTTACTAACTTCGTGATTAGAATTTAATAAAGTACCATCTAGGTCTGAAACAATTAATTTAACTTGGTTTAATTTCATAAATTTTTATATAATACTGTAAAACTAAATTTATTGTTTGATTTATAGTAATTTTAATAGTTAAGTTATATTTAAAAGCATAAAAAAATCCGATTCAATTAAGAATCGGATTTTCTATGTTATAAGCGAAGTATTGTTATACAAATGGCAAAATGCCTTTTATTTTACTTTATTCACAATTGCTTCAAAAGCATCTGGGTTGTTCATTGCTAAATCAGCTAAAACCTTACGGTTTAATTCGATATTATTAGCTTTTACTTTTCCCATAAATTGTGAGTATGACATTCCATGTAATCTAGCTCCTGCGTTAATACGCGTGATCCATAATGCACGGAAAGTTCTCTTTTTATTTCTACGGTCTCTATACGAATATTGCATCGCTTTATCAACCGCATTTTTTGCTACTGTCCAAACGTTTTTACGACGTCCAAAGTAACCTTTTGCTTGTTTAAGCACCTTTTTTCTTCTGGCTCTTTTGGCAACAGAATTTACTGATCTAGGCATAATTTAAATTGTTTTTTTGTAGTAGGCGGTTAAAATAATTAACACTTTTTGTAAATCTTAGTTTGCCTAACTCCAGGGTTTATAAATAATTTGTAACCAATTAAGGTAATGTTACTTTAAACGCATCATTACTTTAATATTGTTCTCATCCGCTTTATGTACTAATGCACTATGCGTTAGAGCAAGCTTACGTTTTTTAGACTTCTTTGTTAAGATGTGACTCTTAAACGCGTGCTTTCTTTTAATCTTACCAGTACCAGTTAGCTTGAAACGCTTCTTAGCACTAGATTTAGTTTTCATTTTAGGCATTTTGTTTCCTAGTTTTATTATTTCGCTTATAATATTTTAGTACTGATCTTTTCAGTATCTATTTACTTTTTAGGAGCAATAAACATTGTCATACGTTTTCCTTCAAGTCTTGGCATTTGTTCTACTTTTCCAAATTCTTCCAAATCTTGAGCTAAACGTAATAATAATATTTGTCCTTGCTCTTTAAACACTATTGATCTTCCCTTAAAGAAAACAAAGGCTTTTAACTTTGCACCTTCTTTTAAGAATTTTTCGGCGTGTTTCTTTTTAAACTCGTAATCATGGTCGTCTGTTTGTGGACCAAATCGAATTTCTTTGATAACAACTTTTGTAGCCTTAGATTTTAATGCTTTTTCCCGCTTCTTTTGTTCGTAAAGAAACTTCTTGTAATCCATTATTTTACATACAGGTGGATCGGCTTTAGGCGAAATCTCTACCAAATCAAGTTCTTGCTCTCTGGCAAATTCTCTTGCTTGTTTTGCGGTATAAATTCCTACTTCAACATTATCTCCAACTAGACGCACTTTTTCTGCTCTAATCTTCCCATTAATGTTGTGTTGATCTTCCTTAATGATTCTTGCTGGACCTCTTGATCTTTTTCTACGTATTGCTATGACTTTTATATTTTAGTTAAACTTTATTTTAAAATTGTTTTTTCGTCTTATTTATTTCTGTTTTGACAATTTCTGCAAATTCATCTACACTAATCGTGCCTAAATCTTCTCCACCATGTTGTCTTACAGATATTTTGTTTTCTGCCTCTTCTTGCTCACCTATAATAATCATATAGGGTGTTTTGCTCATTTCTGCTTCTCTTATCTTCTTACCAATAGTTTCACTACGGTTGTCTACAAGTGCGCGAATTTCGTGATTTTCTAGCAAAGTTAAAACTTTTTCTCCGTATTTCTCGTATTTCTCGCTAAGAGTTAACACAGAAACTTGATTTGGCATTAACCAAAGCGGAAAATTACCACCTGTATGTTCAAGTAAAATGGCTATAAAACGTTCAAGACTTCCAAAAGGAGCACGATGTATCATTACTGGTCTGTGTGATTCATTATCACTTCCTTTATAAGTAAGGTCAAAACGTTCTGGTAAGTTATAATCCACCTGAATAGTTCCTAATTGCCATTGTCTACCCAAAGCATCTTTTACCATAAAATCTAACTTAGGACCATAAAAAGCAGCTTCACCAGTTTCTATAGCATAATTTAAATTTTTGTCTTTAGCAGCATTTATTATGGCTTGCTCTGCTTTTTCCCAGTTTTCTACACTTCCTATATATTTCTCTGGTTTTTCAGGATCACGTAAAGAGACTTGAGCTGTAAAGTTTTCAAAACCTAAAGATCCAAACACATATAATACTAGATCAATAACATTTTTAAATTCTGTATCCAATTGGTCTGGTGTACAAAATATGTGTGCATCATCCTGTGTAAAACCTCTAACTCTTGTTAAACCATGTAATTCTCCACTTTGTTCATATCTATATACAGTACCAAATTCTGCAAAACGTTTTGGTAAATCTTTATAGGACCATTGTGCACTATTATAAATTTCACAATGGTGCGGACAATTCATTGGTTTTAATAAAAACTCTTCGCCTTCTTTAGGTGTTGTAATAGGCTGGAAGCTATCTTCACCATATTTAGCATAGTGACCAGAAGTTTCGTATAGTTCCTTTTGTCCAATATGTGGTGTAACAACCATTTCATATCCTGCTTTTTTCTGCGCCTCTTTTAAAAAGTTTTCTAGACGCTCTCTCAAAGCAGCTCCTTTAGGTAACCATAAAGGTAAACCTTGACCAACTCTTTGAGAAAAAGTGAAAAGTTCAAGTTCTTTTCCTAGTTTTCTATGATCACGTTTTTTAGCTTCCTCTAATAACGCAAGATATTCTGTTAATTCTTTTTGTTTAGGGAACGATGTACCATAAACCCTAGTTAATTGTGGCTTATTTTCATCACCTCTCCAGTAAGCTCCTGCAACAGATAAAATCTTAACAGCTTTAATAATCCCAGTATTTGGTATGTGTCCACCACGACATAAATCTGTAAACGTTGAGTGGTCACAAAACGTTATCGTGCCATCCTCAAGGTTTTCAATTAATTCAGTTTTATACTCATTGTCCTTATATAATGACAAAGCATCAGCTTTAGTTACAGATCGCATAGCAAACTCATGTTTACCTCTAGCAATCTCTAACATTTTATTTTCAATAGTTTTAAAATCTTTATCACTTATAGATTCATCACCAAAATCAACATCGTAATAAAAACCATTATCAATAGCAGGACCAATAGTTAATTTACTTTTTGGGTATAACTCTTCAATAGCTTGAGCTAATACGTGAGCCGAACTATGCCAAAAAGCTTTTTTCCCTTCGTCGTTTTTCCAAGAATAAAGTACAAGAGATCCATCAGTGGTTAATTTGGTCGAGGTTTCAACTGTTAAACCATTAAAACTTGCCGAAATAATATTTCTAGCCAATCCCTCGCTAATACTCTTAGCGACATCCATTGGAGTGCTACCTTGTTCAAAGGATTTTACACTACCATCAGGTAAAGTTATTTTTATCATCGATATCTAAATTAAGTCACAAATATAATATGATATTAATAGACTAGCAATACTACATATAAGTATTACACAATAAATTTTTAATATTTAAAACAATAATGGTGTTCCCCAGGGGTCGGGCTATCACTACTCGCTTTTTTTATTAAAGTAGATGGCAACATTAAAGGTCTATATTTCATATTAAAAGTATAATCCTATATAATAAAGGTTGGAATACAAAAAAGAGCTCAAACAGACCGTTCTATTCCTAACGCGTTGACAATCAGAAAACACAATTTTAAAGTAGCCAAACACTGACATATCATCCAAACATAATATTAAAAAAACACAATAAAATTCAAGGATATAAACAACTGATTATAAGCTATTAAAAAGCAGTATTAAAATTAAATTAAAATTAAATTAAAATAAGTGTTGGTAGAATGGAAAAGGATTGTATATTTGCACCCCGAAAACGACGTAACCTTTTAAAAGTTATTAGTTTTAGGAAAACGTTCTAAAAGTAGTTATTGAGAGTTTTAAAATAAAAAAAATATTTTTTCATTTAAAGCTTGTGGGATTTAAAAAAGCGAATTATATTTGCACCCGCTTAAGGAAATAACATCTTAAGAGATACAGAAAAGTTCATAAACATATTGAATTGACAGCGTAAGAATTAAATTGGAAACGATTTAATTCAAACAAGAGAATAAACCATTTTGAGTATTTTTAAACAACTTTAATTGTTAAGCATATTAGTGGAAACACTTAAAAATTTAACGATGAAGAGTTTGATCCTGGCTCAGGATGAACGCTAGCG
>ENA-ORXC01000076-ORXC01000076.1-marine-metagenome-genome-assembly--contig:-NODE-76-length-134020-cov-4.503632_pt1 | contig 134020 bp, 124 predicted proteins | sample MGYA00237865_ERZ511478 | MGnify/ENA metagenome assembly ERZ511478
GATTTTGCGGGATCGACAGTTGTTCATTTGACTGGAGCTCTTGGTGCGGCTGTAGCAGTTACTTTTCTAGGAGCACGTCTTGGAAAGTATGGAAGCGATGGAAAAGTCAATGCTATTCAAGGGCATAACATTCCACTTGGCGCATTAGGTGTATTTATTCTTTGGTTTGGCTGGTTTGGATTTAATGGAGGAAGTACATTAGCAGCCGATCCTGCTCTTGTCCCAGGAATCATTGCAACGACATTAATGTCTGGGTCATGCGGAGTCCTGTCTTCTGCTTTATACACAAAGTTTCGCTACAAACGTATTGATGCTAGCTTAACATTAAACGGTGCCTTAGCTGGACTTGTAGGGATTACAGCTGGAACAGCAAACGTATCGATCCCAGGCGCGATCGTCATTGGGCTGATTGCAGGAATTATTCTAGTAGAAGCTGTGCATTTTATCGATAGCAAAATGAAGTTAGATGATCCAGTTGGTGCTATTACTGTTCATGGAATTTGCGGTATTTGGGGTACATTAGCAGTGGGGCTGTTTGATACAGCTAATGGTTTATTTTATGGCGGCGGCGTACAGCTATTAGGTATTCAAGCTCTTGGAATTATAGCTGTGATGGGCTGGACAATTGGAACGGTTGGGCTCTTCTTGTTTGTCCTCACGCGTTTTTCTTCTATTCGAGTATCAAGCGAAGAAGAAATTGCTGGTTTAGATTTTGCTGAACACGGTTCATCCGCATACGAATTTCGTGAAAGTTTTGTAGCGACAGGAGATGGTAATCTTCATCCTGAATTTGGTGTTGGATTGATTGATCGATTAAATAAAGTGAGTAAAGTATCGGATAAACCTCAGATATCGAACGTAAATGAGACGGTATAACAGTATATAGATGGAAAAAAGTGATTAAAAGTAAAAACTTTTAATCACTTTTTTTGTTTTTATCAACTTATTTAACAATAATGTAAGCGTTAACGTTATAATGGAAACAAAAGTGAGTTTGAAACAGTTCGTCTATAGGAGGGGAATAGATGAAATGGAAAAGGACAAGTATGCTACTTATACTATTATTGCTTTTTGGAAGCAGCGCCTCAGCGCAAGATCATAAAGATATACGTGATGAGGTGATATACTCATTGATGATTAACCGTTTTTATAACGGAAGTGAACAGAATGATCGAAATGTGAACTATGAACGCTCAGATGCCTATTATGGAGGCGATTTACAGGGAGTAGCACAAAAGTTAGACTATATTCAAGAGATGGGATTTACCGCTGTTTTATTAACTCCTTTTATGGAAAATGATGAGACAGGCTATCATGGATATGCGGTGACCAACCATTATAAAATAGACGATCATTTTGGAACGTTAAAAGACTTACAAAATCTTGTGAAGAAAGCACATGAGCGCAATATAAAAATTATGGTCGAATTTCCTTTGACAATCAGTAACAATCATACCTGGATAGCAGATAAAGGAAAACAAACATGGATAAGTAATGAATCCGGTACAGATAACGAAGTAATTAAAGCATTGCCTCACCTTAATTTAAAAGAAAGCGCCGTGCAGAAATACCTTATTAAAAATGCTGCTTGGTGGAGCAAACAAGCAGATATTGACGGATATTACGTTAAAGATATCGATCAAGCTCCTTCTGCATTTATTTCATCCTTTTCTCAGACGTTAAAAAGCATGGATTCTTCCTTTCTATTAATAGGAGAAATAAACGGACGTTCATTAAAAAAAAGTGAGCAGGCTGATTCAGTAGGAATGGATTTGCTTGTAGATAGAACGCTAGCCGAAGCCACTGCTGCTACGTTTAGTGGTACTAATCATCCGCAGAAAATGTTGTATGACAAGTGGGAAAAAGGAAGTAATTTGCCTTTAGCCAATTTTTTAGATGATGTTCATAGCACACGTTTTACAGCAAAAGCATTAAAGAGTGAAAACCATCCTGGAGCCCGAACAAAGCAAGGGCTTTCCTACCTTTATACTTCGCCGACTGTACCAATCGTTTTTTATGGAACGGAAATTGCGCTGAATGGGGGAAAGGGAGCAGAAAATTATGGCATGATGAATTTTTTAGCTAATCCCGATATTATAGATCATTTAAAAAAACTGGCTGAACTTAGAGCAAAATCGCCTTCTCTTCGAAAAGGAAGCTTTACCCTTGTATCTGAGCAAAAAGGTGTGGCTGTATACAAGAGAATGTATGAGGATGAAACGACGTTTGTTGTGATTAATAATACAAAGGAAACGTCGGCCATTAATGTCCCGCTTGAAAAAGTTGGAAAAGAAAATGAATTAAGAGGGTTAATAACGGAAGGAATTATACGACCAGTTGACGATGTATACAACATTTCATTGGAGCCTGAGACTACAAATGTATATAAAGTAGTGAAAAAGTCAGGTGTTAATATTGGATATATCGCAGCGGTTGCCGCTGTTTATACGGGATTTGGCACCTTTTTGTACAAAGCATCGTCAAAAAGAAGAAAAGAAAAGAAAATTTCTCAATCTCATAAAAAGGACAGCGCGTCGTAGTTGTCAAACTATATTGGATAAGTAGTAATGAAGAAAACATAATTAAGAGGTGGAATTATGGGTGTAACAATAAAAGATGTGGCAAATTTAGCAAATGTAGCCCCTTCGACGGTATCTCGCGTCATTGCAGACAGCTCAAGAATTAGTGAAAAAACAAAACAGCGCGTGCGATCGGCTATGAAAGAACTTGGTTATCACCCAAATATTATTGCGCGAAGTCTAGCAAATCAAACGACAGAGGCAGTCGGCCTAGTGATGCCGAGCTCAGCAGACAAGGTGTTTCAAAATCCATTCTTTCCAGAAGTGCTAAGAGGAATCAGCACCGGAGCTCACGAAAACAAAAGAGCGATTTATATGTCCACTGGAGAAACGGAAGAAGAGATTTTTGCAGAAGTTGTTCAAATGGTACAGGGAAGACGAGTGGATGGATTAATTTTGCTGTACTCCAAAGTTGATGATCAAGTACTTTCTTATTTGCAAGAACAGAGCGTGCCGTTTGTAGTTATTGGAAAGCCGTTTAAGCATAGTGAAAGCATCACGTTTGTTGATAATGATAATTTTAAAGCTGGAAAAGAAGCGACGGAATATTTAATTGAATCTGGTCATGAGCGTATTGCGTTTATTGGCGGAAGTCTTGAATTAGTCGTTACCATTGACCGTTTAACAGGCTATGATAAAGCGATTCAAAAAGCAAACATTCCTTACCGGGACGAGTATGTGATTCATGAAGAATTTCTACAGAAGGGAGGAAAAGAAGCTGTTTGCGAACTTTTATCTCTAAAAGAACGTCCAACGGCTCTAGTAGTAGCAGATGACCTAATGGCATTAGGCGTTTTAAATACATTGGATGAAATGGGAATTTCGGTTCCTGAAGACATCTCTATTGTCAGTTTTAATAATGTCTTAATCGCTGAAATGGCTAGACCAGCTCTTACATCAATTGATATTAATATTTTTGAACTTGGTTATCAGGCCGTAATCTGCTTGATTAAGCAGATTGAAACGCCATATGCTGTTGCAGAACAAGTGCGCGTTCCTCACAAAATGATTAAAAGACAGTCCTGTAAAACCATTCAAATGAAGAAGAGATAACTTTATAAACAAATAGAAAAGAGGCTGGAACAAAAGTATTGTAGTTGAAAGAAAATCCGAACGAGTTTGATTCCTGATGGAGAATCCAACTCGTTCGGATTTTTTCGTTTTTAGATTGGACTGATTTAGGTATGTCTCAATATATTTTTGTGCCAAATATATTGGCATTCAAAGTGCAAAAAAAATATACACACGCCAATTATTTTTTCATTTATTAAAAAGAAAGAATAATATAAGTGGTGAAAACCTTGATGACAAATAGACTGTAAAGTTTTATTAAAAGTTGGCACGCTATTTGCATAACTATAAAGTAAACAAAGATTTGCATACTAGGAGGTATATATCATGGTAGTTTCTTATTCTCATGAACCATTTACAAATTTTAAGGACGAAAACAATAAAAAGGCATTTCAAGAAGCATTAACATATGTAAATACACAGCTTGGCAAAACGTACCCGCTTGTGATCGACGGTGAAAAGGTGGAGACTGAAGAGAAAATTACGTCTGTTAACCCAGCGAATATAAAAGAAGTGATTGGATATGTCTCTACAGTAAATAAAGATCTAGCAGAGCAAGCGATGCAGTCAGCTCTAAAAGCTTTTGAAACGTGGAAAAAATGGAAAGTAGAACATCGCGCAGATATTCTTTTCCGCGCAGCGGCCATGATCCGTCGAAGAAAACATGAATTTTCTAGTTATCTTGTAAAAGAAGCAGGAAAGCCTTGGAATGAAGCAGATGCTGATACAGCAGAAGCCATTGATTTTTTAGAGTACTACGCACGTCAAGTCCTGACACTAAAAGATGGTTCCCCAGTACAGAGTCGAGACGGTGAGTATAATCAGTACAATTATATTCCGCTTGGCGTAGGTATTATTATTTCACCATTTAACTTCCCGTTAGCTATTATGGCTGGAACAGCGGTAGCAGCTATCGTAACAGGAAACACGATTTTATTAAAACCAGCTGATGCCACTCCTGTAGTAGCAGCGAAATTTGTAGAAGTAATGGAAGAAGCGGGATTACCGAAAGGCGTATTAAACTTTATTCCTGGTGCTACACCTGAAATCGGTGACTACTTAGTTGAACATCCAAAAACACGCTTTGTTTCATTTACCGGTTCGCGCGCAGTAGGTTGCTGCATTTACGAAAGGGCAGCAAAAGTACAGCCGGGACAAAAATGGCTAAAACGAGTTATTGCTGAAATGGGTGGAAAAGACACGGTGGTTGTAGACAAAGATGCAGATCTCGATTTAGCGGCTTCTTCAATCGTATACTCTGCATTTGGTTTTGCAGGGCAAAAGTGCTCCGCAGGTTCTCGTGCCGTTGTGCATCAAGATGTGTATGAGGAAGTGCTTGAAAAAGCAGTTGCGCTAACAAAAACATTAACCGTTGGCAACCCGGAAGAAGTTTCGACTTATATGGGACCTGTTATTCACGAGGCTTCGTACAATAAAGTATTATCGTATATTGAAATTGGAAAAGAAGAAGGGCGTCTCGTTGCGGGAGGAGAAGCAGACAATTCAACTGGATACTTCATTCAGCCAACTATTTTTGCGGATGTAGATGAAAAAGCTCGTCTCATGCAAGAAGAAATTTTTGGTCCGGTAGTAGCATTCTCTAAAGCGCGAGATTTTGATCATATGATGGAGATTGCAAACAATACAGAATATGCATTAACAGGCGCTTTATTATCAAATAACCGCGAGCATATTGAACGCGCCCGTGAAGAGTTCCATGTTGGAAATCTGTATTTTAACAGAGGATGTACAGGAGCGATTGTAGGGTACCAGCCTTTTGGCGGATTTAATATGTCAGGAACGGATTCAAAAGCAGGGGGACCGGATTATCTTGTTCTTCACATGCAAGCAAAAACAACATCTGAAACATTCTAATTGGAAAATAAGGAGGAATAAATATGACAACTGAAACACAAAAAACGGTGAAAATCATTGAGCAAACAGAAAAATTCGGGGCACACAACTATCATCCGCTGCCGATTGTAATTGAAAAAGCAGAAGGCGTATGGGTACACGATCCAGAAAATAATAAATATATGGATATGCTAAGTGCTTATTCCGCTGTTAACCAAGGGCACCGTCATCCGAAAATTATTGAAGCATTAAAACGTCAGGCTGATAAAGTAACGTTAACGTCACGAGCGTTTCATAATGATCAGCTTGGCCCATGGTATGAAAAGATTTGTAAATTGACAAATAAAAATATGGCTCTTCCAATGAATACGGGAGCAGAAGCGGTAGAAACAGCCATTAAAGCTGCACGCCGCTGGGCTTACGATGTGAAAGGTGTTGCTGAAAATCAAGCACAAATCATCGCATGTGTGGGCAACTTCCACGGTCGCACAATGACAGCTGTTTCATTATCATCTGAAGCAGAATATCAACGTGGTTTTGGACCGATGCTTCCAGGGCTTCAAACGATTCCTTACGGTGATTTAGAAGCGTTAAAAGCCGCTATTACACCAAATACGGCCGCATTTTTAATGGAGCCAATTCAAGGCGAAGCAGGTATTGTTTTACCTCCAGAAGGCTTCCTAAAAGCTGCAGCTGACTTATGTAAAGAACATAATGTGCTATTTATTGCTGACGAAATTCAAGTTGGCTTAGCGCGTACAGGCAAAATGTTTGCTTGTGATTGGGAAGGCGTAGAACCAGATATGCTGATTTTAGGTAAAGCGCTTGGAGGAGGAGTTTTCCCTATTTCTTGCGTAGTCGCTAACGAAGACATTTTAAGTGTCTTTAACCCTGGTTCTCATGGTTCAACGTTTGGAGGAAACCCGCTTGCTTGTGCCGTATCATTAGCTGCTTTGGAAGTAATTGAAGACGAGGAACTTCCAGCGCGTTCATTAGAACTAGGTTCTTATTTCAAACAGAAGCTCCAAAGCTTAAGCAATCCAGTTGTTAAAGAAGTGCGCGGCCGCGGTCTATTCATAGGGGTAGAATTACACGAAGAGGCTCGTCCTTATTGTGAAAAATTAAAAGACCAAGGTTTGCTTTGTAAAGAAACGCACAGTACGGTTATTCGTTTTGCTCCGCCGTTAACGATTTCAAAAGAAGAGTTGGACTGGGCAATTGAACGAATTGAAAAAGTATTTGCTGAGTAATCGGTTTAAAGTAAATAAAAATAGTACGATATGTATATATCGTACTATTTTTATTCATATGCAGCTAAATGACGTTTTTATTTGATAGGCAGGAGGAATAGAAGTGTATACCCAACTCTCACGGCTAAGCATTGAAGAGCAAGTTGAATGTTTAACAAAAGCGTTAGTGAAAATCAAAAGTATCAATGGGACAAGCGGCGAAGTAAAGATTGCTGATTTTATTAAAAACACGCTTCAAAGTTTCCCTTATTTCAAAGAAAATCCGCTTCACATCTGGGAACAGAAAATTAATGGCGATACGCTAGGCAGAAAAAATGTATTTGCTTTTATTCAAGGCAGCCAAAAAAATGCTCAAACAATTATTTATCACGCTCACTTAGATACGGTTGGCATTGAAGATTTTGGTTCATTAAAAGACATAGCGTTAGATCCAGAAGCACTTCAGCGCTATTTCTCTATGCATAATATTAATGAAGATGTACAGCGAGATGCTCGCTCGGGTGAATGGATGTTTGGAAGAGGAGCCGTTGATATGCAAAGTGGAATTGCTGTACATTTAGCTAATGTGCTGCATTTTACTAAGCATCAAAATCAATTAGAAGGAAACGTGCTTTTTATGGTCAATCCAGATGAGGAAAGTCAGCATGCTGGAATTATTTCTGCTGTTTCTGAGCTGAACCGTTTGAAAAAAGAAAAAAATCTTTCGTATACAGCAGCGATTAATACCGATTTTATTACACCTCTTTACGATGGAGATTCCACGCGCTATATTTATACAGGAGCCGCTGGGAAACTGCTTCCATGTTTTTATATTTACGGAAGGGAAGTGCATGTAGGAGATACGCTTGCCGGCATAGATCCTAATTTGATTGCATCTGAGATTACGAGAAGCATCCATAACAATATTAACCTAGCTGAAAATATTGAAGGAGAGCTGGTACTGCCGCCTTCCTGCCTGTATCAGCGAGATAATAAAGAGGCTTATAATGTGCAAACCGCTGTAAGCAGTCATTTGTATTTTAACTATTTCATCTACGAAAGAACGGCAAAAGAAGTGATGAGTCAATTAATTGGAACATCAATCGAAGCATGTGAAAAAGTGGAGAAAAAACTTTCTGATTATTACGAACTTTTTGTTCGGAGAACGAACTTACCGAAGCGAAACTTGTCTTGGAAAGTGGATGTCGTGAGTCTAGAAGATTATCTGGAAGAATTGGATCAAAAAGGGATAGATGCTCAGGCTTGTATTGAACAAGCTTTCGAACAGTATGCGCATTTAGAACTTAGAACAAGGTGCTTTAAAGTAATTGAAGAACTTCAAAAGTTAGATCCTCATCAAAGTCCGCGCGTAATTGTCTTTTTTGCACCGCCTTACCTGCCTCATAATCACTTGAAGAAAGACGAAAGCAGAGATCAGCAGCTTCTTTATCCTTTACAAGCGGCTGTGGAGAAGGTTGGAAAACAGACGGGAGAGACGTTTCAGTTTAAAAAATTTTTCCCTTATCTAGCGGATGGCAGCTTTTTATCTCTTCATGAGACAGATGAGGAAATTGATGCTTTTACACGTAACTTTCCGGGGTGGGGGATTGCAGGGTCGATTCCTTTCCGTGAAATTCGAGAGTTAAACATTCCGTCCATCAATATAGGAGTATATGGGAAAGACGGACATAAGTGGACAGAGCGAGTATACAAGCCTTATTCGTTCGGCGTCCTTCCTAAGTTGATTCAAGAAACAACTGTTCATATATTAAAAAGTGGTCATCCTTGTACAAACACCCTATAAGAAAATGAAGAATGGAGGTACCGATGAATAGACATACAGAACAAAACCAATTACAGAGAACAATGAAAAGCAGACATTTATTTATGATTGCGTTAGGAGGCGTGATTGGGACAGGATTATTTTTAGGTTCGGGTTTTACTATTAGCCAGGCGGGGCCGGGAGGGGCCATTCTTGCTTATATAATAGGCGGCTTCCTCATGTACTTAGTTATGCTTTGTTTAGGAGAGCTAGCGGTAGCAATGCCGGTTTCAGGTTCCTTTCAAGAATACGCTACAAGGTTTTTAGGACCTTCTACAGGCTTTATGATTGGATGGCTGTACTGGTTCAGCTGGGCAAATACGACAGGGCTTGAATTTACGTCAGCAGGAATTTTAATGCAGAGGTGGTTTCCTGATGTACCTGTATGGTCATGGTGCTTGATTTTTGGCGTCATTACGTTTTTAGTTAACGCTCTTTCTGCTCGAAGCTATGCTGAAACTGAGTTTTGGTTTTCGAGTATTAAAGTTACGGCTATTATTCTATTTATTTTAATTGGAGGAGCTGCTGTTTTTGGTTTTATTGACTTTAAAGGAGGAGAATCCGCACCGTTTCTTTCACATTTCACCCAAGGCGCAGGTCTTTTTCCAAATGGGATACTGGCAGTTCTATTAACTTTAGTAACGGTTAACTTTTCGTTTCAAGGAACGGAGCTTGTCGGCATTGCAGCAGGAGAAAGTGAAAGCCCGGAGAAAACGTTGCCGAGATCTATTCGAAACGTCATTTGGAGAACGCTGTTTTTCTTTGTGTTAGCTATGTTTGTTTTAGTTTCTATTCTTCCATACAAAACAGCGGGAGTTATTGAAAGTCCGTTTGTTGCCGTATTAGATCAAATTGGCATTCCCTATGCAGCGGATATCATGAACTTTGTCATTTTAACAGCCGTTCTATCCGTGGCGAACTCCGGAGTTTATGCTGCTTCTCGTATGCTTTGGTCACTGTCAAACAGCAATATGGGGCCAAAACCTTTAAAGAAATTATCTTCAAAAGGTGTTCCAATTAACGCGTTAATTGTGACGATGATTATTTCAGGATGCTCGTTGATTACAAGCGTCGTGGCTGCTGAAACCGTATATCTTTGGTTTATTTCGATTTCAGGAATGGTGACCATTATTGTTTGGATGTCCATTTGTGCCTCTCAATTTATGTTCCGCCGTCGTTTTTTAGCGGAAGGAGGAGACATAAAGGAATTAAAATTTAAAACGCCGCTTTATCCGTTCGTTCCTATTCTAGGTTTCTGTTTGTATGGACTTGTATTAATCAGCTTAATTTTTATTCCGGATCAACGAATTGGTCTTTACTGCGGTGTCCCTTTAATTATTGTACTCTACGTGTATTATCACGTAGGAATCAAGAAAAATATTAATCAAAAACAATCGGATTCACCGGTTTATAAAGCAAAATAAAAAAGAAGTGCACAGTGCACTTCTTTTTTATTTGGAGCGGATGTTTAATCGTTTCATACGATATTGCAAGCTTTGTCTGGTCAGCCCTAGTATCTTAGCACTTTTTGAGATGTTGTGGTTGTATTGTTCAAGCGTTTGTTTAATACATTCTGCTTCGAACGCTAACAGCTGTTCCTTTAAAGGAAGAGAAGGGTGAAAAGCGCTTGGATAAGAAGGTGCTTCACTACTTGTTTTATCTTCAGAATGTTCATGCTGCTTTAGCTGGAACTTCGTTCTGTATTGAAAAGGAAGGTGAGAATAGTGAATAACGTCTTCATCCATCACCAAGTTCATGGCGCCTTCAATAATGTGTTCTAATTCCCGTACGTTCCCTGGCCAGTCATAAGAGAGAAAAGAAGACATGACTTGGTGATCTACGGTTTTTACATTCATCTGAAACAAATCATTGTATTTTTTGATGAAAAACTTTGTTAATTCAATAATATCTTCTTTTCGTTCACGAAGAGGAGGAATAAAAAGCGTCACGACGCCAAGTCGATAATATAAGTCTTTGCGTAATCGATTTTCTGCAATCGCATCGATTGGGTCTTCATTCATGTTCGCGATGACTCGAACGTTCACCGGTTTGTCTACTGTATCCCCAATTCTTCGTACGGTTTTTTCTTGCAGTACTCGAAGAAGCTTAGCCTGCAGATTTGGGTTTAACGAGTTGATTTCATCTAGCAGTAATGTGCCTCCTTGCGCTTGTTCGAAAAGACCAGGGTTATCCATTGCACCTGTAAAAGCTCCGCGTTTCGTACCGAACAAAAGGCTTTCAATTAAATTATCCGGTAGCGCAGCACAGTTTTGTGAAATAAAAGGAGCAGAAGAGCGGCTGCTGCCATTATGTATGCTTTGGGCAAACAGTTCTTTCCCCGTGCCCGTTTCTCCAATAATTAAGACATAAGAAGGAGTTCTAGTGGCGCGCTTAGCGTCTTCAATAACATCGTGAACGGCTTGACTGTTTCCGATGATGCTATCAAACGTAAAGCGTGTGTTTCCTTTTTGCCTAATGTTTTGCCGGATTAGACGCTCTAGTTTCGTAACGTCTTGAGCAATTTCAACCGCTCCTTGAATGGCCCCGTTTTTTAAAATAGGGAAGGTATTATTAATCGTCGTGATTTCTTGTCCTTGATTGTTGAAATACGTTTGCTTGACGTTAACCGTTTCTTTTCCTTTTTGCAGCGCCTGTACAAGCGTGCTTTGCTGATTTTCTTTGAACATAAACACATCTAACAAGTTTTTATGTAAAACGTCTTGTTCATCCATCAGCTCCATCTTTGTCATCTTTTCATTGTAAATAATGGTTTTTCCTGTTTCATCGACCGCATGGATACCGGCATCGACTTTATTTAAAATGGTTTCATATATATGTTTAAGAGTGCTTAATGTATCGGTCATTCAAATACTCTCCTTTAGCGGTGTTCATATCTCTATTTAAACAAAAATAGCTGAATTCTGATAGTGTTTCCACATAAAAATAAATGAATGACCGAAGAGAAATGTTATCCGTTTACAATGGATCCCCCATTAATGTGCAGAACTTGCCCGGACATATAAGAAGAATCAGAACTTGCCAAATATACATAGGCCGCTCCGAGCTCAGAAGGCTGTCCAGCCCGTTTCATAGGTGTGTTAGAGCCAAATGTTGCAACTTGCTGTTCGTCGAACGTAGAGGGAATAAGGGGTGTCCAAATGGGCCCCGGAGCTACGCCGTTTACACGAATACCTTTTGTTGCGAGCGAAGCTGATAAAGAACGTGTAAAAGCAACGATAGCACCCTTGGTCGAAGAGTAATCAATGAGCTGGTCATGTCCATGGTAAGCTGTCACAGACGTTGTATTAATAATAGCGCTTCCTTGTTTTAAATGAGGCAATGCAGCTTTGGTCAAATGAAAAATTGAAAAAATATTTGTTTGAAACGTACGGGTAAGCTGTTCAGTCGTGATATCCGTAATACTTTTTTGAGGATGCTGTTCAGCTGCATTATTGACTACAATGTCTATTTTTCCGAAAGTCTGAATGGCTTTTGAGACGACTTCTTGACAAAAATGCTCATCTCCTATGTCACCAGCAAGCAGCAAACAAGAAGTTCCCATTCGTTCAACTTGTTTTTTAGTTTCATTTGCATCATCATGTTCATTCAGATAGGTTATGACAACATTTGCGCCTTCTTTCGCGTAATGATAAGCGACAGAACGTCCAATGCCGCTGTCTCCTCCTGTGATAACGGCTACTTTGTCCTGTAATTTTCCGCTTGCCTTATAGTCTGGAGCGATAGAGGTAGGGACTGGATGCATATCTTTCTCAATACCTGGCTGAGTTTGCTGATGCTGAGGCGGGAAGTTTTGTTTTTGATTTTGATTCATTGGTATACACTCCTTAATTAATATGAGTATGTAAGCGTATACTAGTATTTGTTAAGAATGTGTATCTATGCATAGGGATAAGTGTGAACGAATAGAAAGAGGCGTTAAAAGAAAAAATGAATGCCAGGGCATTCATTTTTTAGCGGTAGTTAATAAATTGTACGTCAATAGGTAAATCAGCGCTGCGAATGGCCGAAATAATTTGTTGCAGGTCATCACGATTTTTACCGCTTACGCGAAGCTGATCATCTTGAATTTGGCTTTTTACTTTTAAACCGGTATTTTTAATAATTGTATTTAGCTTTTTAGCGTTGTCTTTGTCGATACCTTGAATTAACTTAGCGCGCTGTCTAACCGTTCCTCCAGAAGCATTTTCAATTTTACCGTAGGAGATATTGCGTGTAGGTACGCCGCGTTTGATGAGCTTAGAAATCAGTACGTCTTTTAACTGTTCAAGCTTAAATTCATCATCAGAAATAAGAACAAGCTCTTCATTTTCGAGCGAGATTTCGCTTTTACTGCCTTTAAAATCATAGCGGGTTTTAATTTCCTTTGTTGCCATGGTAATGCCATTCGTTACTTCTGATAAATCAACTTGTGACACAACGTCAAATGAACTATCTTTAGCCATAATAACCTCCATATGTAAAGAGTTTGTTCTTTTATTATAAATAAAACACAAACTGTATACAACTAATATTGAATAGAGGGCCGGTAATTGATACAATACAAGTTATGCTTTTTGTTGTAAGCTATAGAAGCAGCTTTTTTTAAAATGCATGCATTTCAGTTGATTTGAAATTTGAAATGTTGTTTGATGCAAAGTGAGAAGGTATGTGGTGAAGGAACAATCACTACTAATTTATATAAAGGATGGATAGAACGATGAATGTAGAAGCTGGGATGAAAGCGTATTTAACAGTAAACCGGGAAACGCCGATTGGTTATATGTTAGCAGAAGGTGAAGAAGAAATTTTGCTACATAAAAATGAAACAACAAGAGAACTTGCTGAAGGAGAAGAAGTAGAAGTTTTTTTATATCTTGATCAGCATGATCGCTTAACGGCAACGATGCACTTGCCCCTTGTTGAAGAAGGTGTCTATGAGTGGGTTGAGGTCGTAGATGTTAATCCAGGTTTAGGCGTGTTTGTAAATATCGGCATGAACAAAGATATGTTAATTGGTTCAACAGACTTACCTGCGCTAGAAGAGCTGTGGCCAGACGTTGGAAACAAGGTTTACTGTACGATGAAGATTTCAAAGCGCGGTAAGATGTACGGAAAAATTGCTACAGACGATGTGATGAAAGCAATGGCATTAGATGCTCCGCCTGAACTTTTTAATCGTGAAGTGAGCGGATACATCTATCGCGTACTGCGCGTAGGTTCATTTATTATGACAGATGAAGGATATGTTGGATTTATTCATGAAAGCGAGAGACGCAAAGAACCAAAGCTTGGTACGTATGTAACAGGCCGCGTAATTAATGTAAAAGAAGACGGAACGCTAAACGTATCGCTTCTTCCGCGCAAGCAAGAAAGCATGGATGAAGATGCACAAGTACTATACGATTACATGGAAAGCCGCGGTGGCGTTATGCCATTTTGGGATAAAAGCTACCCAGAAGATATTCGTGAGCGCTTTAATATGAGTAAAGCTGCGTTCAAACGTGCGCTTGGTAAACTGATGAAAGAAGGAAAAGTTTATCAAGAAGAAGGATGGACATATTTTAAAAAAGAAGAAAACTAAAAGGAGAAGCCGCTGAAAATTCAGCGGCTTCTTTTTATAAGTGATCAGTTTTTTTAGAAAATGAATGTTTTCCAAGCTCACGGTTGTGCTTAGCTTGCAGATTCTTTTCGTGAAGCTTTGCGTTATTATCTTTTGCTTTTTTATCGTTATCGCTCGTTTTTGGCATTGTGATACACCCCTTTTTGATCGTACCCTTAGAATGCCCTGACCTCTTTAAATTATTCGATGGTTTCGTTCAAAAAGAAGACTGCAATCGTCCCTGGGCCAGAATGAGAACCTATGGCTGCACCAATGATATTAATAATAAAATGTTTGGTTCCAAAACGTTCTTGAATCATCTCTTTCAGCTGAAGAGCTGTTTCTAAATCATCTCCATGGCTAATTCCAATGGTTTGAGAAGAGAGGTTTTTTCCTCGCTCTTCCATCACGTCAAGCATGCGCTTGAATACTTTTTTACGACCGCGGATTTTTTCTATTGGAATCAATTTTCCATCTTCCACATGAAGCAGCGGCTTAATATTAAGCAGACCTCCTACAAAAGCAGAAGCTTTGCTCACGCGGCCTCCTTGAGCAAGAAAATCTAAGTCATCGACCGTAAAAATATGCTCCATATGCAGCGCGTATTGTTTTATTTTTTCTGTCATTTCTACTAGCGAGAGGTTTTGGTGTAATAATTGTGCTGCATAATAAGTAACTACTCCCTGGCCAAGAGATGCACATTTCGTATCGATTATTTCTAATTGGAAATCGGGATACTTTTCTAGGAGTTCTTCTCGAATCATCATTGCTGTTTGATATGTACCGGACAATTCCGAAGAAAAAGCTAAATAAATGCACGAATCACCTGATTTAGCTATGTTCTCAAAGGCTTCATACATAGTAGTTGGAGCCGCTTGAGACGTTTTTGGCATCTTGCCTTTACGGATGGCTTCGTAGACAGAAGCTGGTTCAATCGTTTGTAAATCTAAAAATTCTTGATTATCCAAGCTTACGCGAAGCGGTAAAAAGCCAACGTTATTTTCTTGAAAAAAGGATAAAGGCAAATCGCTTGCACTATCGGTTAAAAGTTTAATTGACATAAATGTCACCTTCCTAATTGCATTTATAAAATATGAAATGAGTTTGATGTATAAACATTGAGAAGCGTTATATACGACATAGTATTAGTGTATAAGCACTTTGAGGAAAATACAATTTTTGAATAAGTTTTTTTAATTCTGCCAAATCGTACATACTATATGTACTAACTATTTTAAAGATGCTGACTTTATTCATTTTATAAATGGGTATAAGAGAGTAAGAAGTTTTAAAAAAAGCGGAGGTCGGTCATTTGAATATGTGGCTTGAAACAAAAAAAGCGATAGTCGTCTTAGTAGGAGCATTATTGAATGCACTTGCGCTCAACTTGTTTTTAATACCTGCTAATGTATATTCGAGCGGCTTTACGGGAGTAGCACAGCTTGTTTCGAGTATCGTGACAGATTACACTCCTTTTACTATTTCCACTGGAGTGCTGCTGTTGTTGTTAAATATTCCTGTAACTATTTTAGGGTGGAAAAAAGTGGGGAAGTCATTTACTGTTTACAGTTTTATCAGCGTTGCTGCAACAACTTTGTTTCTTGGAATTATTCCTATTCAAGCACTTTCTAAAGACATCATTCTTAACGCAGTTTTTGGAGGGGTTATTTTAGCGGTAGGGGTAGGAATTACATTGAAATTTGGAGCTTCAACTGGTGGGCTCGATATTATTGCCCTGATTTTGTCTCGAGTAAAAGACCGACCAATTGGCACTTATATGTTCATATTAAATGCAATTATTATCGTGCTAGCAGGTCTTTTATATGGTGCGGAGAAGTCACTCTATACGCTTGTGACGCTTTATACGACCACTCGCGTCATTGATGTTATTCATACGCGTCATGTCAAACTCACAGCGATGATTGTAACAAAAAAAGGAGTGGAGCTAAGAAAGGCGATTCACGCCAAACTCGTGCGAGGGATTACGGCGGTGCCGGCTAAAGGCGGCTTCACAAACGAAGATAAAGAAATGCTAATGATTGTTTTGACTAGATATGAATTATTTGATTTGGAACGAGTGATTAAAGAGGTAGATCCTAAGGCATTTACCAATATCGTTCAGACAACGGGAATCTTTGGTTTGTTTCGCAAGGATTAAAAAAAGGTCCAGGTATTCATTACCTGGACCTTTTGTGTTAATGTGTGCCTTTTAAGTCATTAGAAAGCTCTTGAAGCTGAGCTTGTTCTTCAGGAGAAGCATTTTGCTGCGCATGAGACAGCATGTCAGCTGCAATGTTTTCATCAGAACCTGCAGACGTATGAGCCTGAGAGGGCTGATGATTTTGACCAGCAGCTCCCAATGTATTCTGAAGCTGCTGAAGCTGAGCTTGTTCTTCAGGAGAAGCACTTTGCTGTGCATGAGACAGCATATCAGCTGCCACGTTTTCACTAGACGTGTGAGCTTCATCGTGAGCGTGAGAATGACCGCCTTCTAAAGTGCTTTGAAGCTGTTCTAGCTGGCTCTTTTCTTCAGGAGAAGCATTTTGCTGTGCATGAGACAATATATCAGCTGCAACGCTCTCACTGGACGTATGAGCTTCACCGTGAGCGTGAGAATGACCGCCTTTTAAAGTGTTTTGAAGCTGTTCTAGCTGAGCCTTCTCTTCTGGAGAAGCATTCTGAACAATATGAGAGAGCGTATCCGACGTAATATCTGCGCTTTTCTCTTGTGAATGTGATTCTCCATCTGTATCATACGCTTGATGTAATGAATTTTGGAATTGCTTCAGCTGTTCTTGCTCCTGTGGAGAGGCGTTAGAAGCAATACTATTTAATACGCCTTCTGAAATATCAAGCTCACCGTTGCCGTGCTTCTGACGGTGAAGCTGATCGTCTGAGTGACCCGATACTGCATTTCGAATCGCATCTTTTACTTGACCAAAAAGTGAATTTTTCATAAGTTACTGTCCTCCATGAGGAGTTTGGCGCTGCTGAGCTTGAAATGCTTCTGCCTCCGCCATAGTCATATGATAAGGAATTCGTTCATCATGTTTTTGAACTGCGTCTGCACCTTGTTTCACAAAACGTTTTGATCGATTGCCTCTGCCCATCATAAATTCCTCCCCGTAATATAAATAAAACCGACACTTTAAGAAGTGTCGGTTATAGTGTGTGCTAAATAAAAAAAATGATAGCGATAAAAATTTACCTTGCTTTTCAAAAAAAGCTAAGTTATAAATTTAACGTTTTTTCCAAATAATAAGCAATACCATCATTTTCATTCGATTTTGTTACTTCACGCGCTAGGTGCTTTAATTCGCTAATACCATTTTCCATGGCGATTCCATGTCCTGCAAATTTAATCATTTCAAAATCATTATCTTCATCTCCGAACGCAATAATTCGTTCGCGTGGAATTTGATAATGATTAGCTACGCGCTCAAGACCTACCGCTTTATTAAGGCCTTTTTTGACAATTTCAACGACATGCCAAGGTGCTCCCCAGCGTCTGTGCTCTAGTACTTCTGCATGAACATCTGAAAGGTGAGAGCGTATATCTTGTACATGTTCTTCATCTGCATGAATCAAAATAGACGTTGGATCGTGCTGCAGCGTATGACGCAAATCACCTGTTTGTAATTTGGGATCTCCTAGGCTGAGTACATTCATTAATTTTCGATCCTCAAAATGAAGATACACATCATCTTGTACTTCCGCCATGATGTTGTTGATGCGGTAGTCTTGCATGGCTGTCACAATGTCATGGACAGTGCGGCGGTTTAAAGGTTCGTGATGAGTGCCGAAATCAGGCTGAAGGGGATGGTGAACAAGCGCTCCGTTAAAGTTTACGATAGGCGTGGATAAATTTAACTCGCTGTAATACATAGCACTGGAACGATAAGGTCTCCCAGTCGCAATCATTACAACATGGCCTTCTTGTTTGGCTTTTTCTAATACTCGTTTTGTTTTAGGTGAAATGGTTTTTTCATTCGTTAACAATGTTCCATCCAGATCTAAGGCGATTAAGTGCTGATCGTTTCTCATATAGGGCTCCTTTTAAATTGAAGTAGTTATACGATTATATTGAATTCTACTAATATTCATGCTTGTATTCCCATATTTTACACAACTTTTCCTCGTGAGAAAAGCAGAACGATTGACATGTCAAAATGGTCTTGTTACGGTGTAAGTCATAGTTATTATTGATTGCTTATGATAAATTGTTTCAGGGTATATTTAATACGTGAAGATAATTACGGAAGTAAAAGAAAGGAGAATGAATGTGGAGAAACAGTTAGAAGATAAAATCATGGAATCACTAGAAGAAGTGATTGATCCAGAGCTTGGTGTTGATATCGTAAATTTAGGCTTAGTGTATGGTGTAGAAATGGAAGAGAACAACACAGTCATCGTGACGATGACGTTAACTTCCATCGGCTGCCCGCTAGCTGGTGTGATTGGAGAACAAGTGAAAAAACAATTAATTTCGCTTGAAGAAGTAGAAAATGTAGAAGTGAATATCACATTTAATCCGCCATGGGATAAAGATCGCATGACGCGCTACGCTAAAATTGCATTAGGTGTTCAATAAAAAAAGCCATCAACGATGGCTTTTTTTATTATTCAATTCTGCACAATTCCACAGGACAGTCCTCACAGTCTATTTCTTTCTTTAAGAAAGAGAGCTTATGAATGATAATTTTTCCATCTGCCATTGAAATTACTTCATTTTTTCGCAACTCAGCGAGCATGCGATTGACCACTTCTCGGGATGTTCCGCATAGATTAGCGATCTCTTGATTTGTCAAAGTTACGTTTAATAAAATACCATTTGGCTTCATTACCCCAAAACTATTGGACATGCGAATCAGAGTAGAATAGAGAGCTCCTTTTTTTCCATTTAGAATTAAGTCTCTAAATTTTGTCTGCATTCGCTTAATTTGTAGTCCCATCCACTTCATGTACTCCATAGAAAGAGCCGGGTATTGTGTTAGTTCGTTTTCTAACACCCGTTTTTGAATACTGATTGCCGTACAAGGTTCAATAGCTTTTGCTTGAAGCATGTGGGGAGTAGATCCGCAAAACAGCATAACTTCCCCCACTAAGTCTCCTGAACTCGCGAGCTGAAGCGTCAGCTCGCGTCCTTCCGGCGTCACTTTACCTACTTGCGCGGCCCCTGACGTAATAAAAAATAAATGAGTTGAAGTCGAGCCTTCTTGAAACAGAAAGTCACCTTTTTTAAACGAAACTTTATGATCAAAGTCCATAAAAAATTGCTGCAGCTCATTTGAAAAAGAATCCGATGTGATGTTCATCATGTTATCACCTTTTAATTAAAATTTTTGCGACTGTTACTTATTAATCTATTAAGTTAAAACAGTCTGTATATGCTGTACGTCCACTAGCCGTATGAAAAAATGTCATACGGATGATTTTTATCGATATTCTCATTATACACAAAAACAACCAGTGTTTTCCAAAATTATCTGTGAACAATTTCTAAACAAAAATAGAAAGATAGTTATAAAAATAAAAACTTATGAATAAATAAAAATGTTTAAAAATATAGAATAAAGTGTTGGATTTTTTAAATATTCATTTGATTTTATTTTTATACGGTATTATAATGATAAATAATTCAAATAGATACGTGGAAAAAGGAGTTTTAAAATGAAAGAATACAAGGTAGGAATTGTTGGAGCAACAGGGTATGGAGGAGTAGAACTGATTCGTTTGTTAGCGAATCACCCGCATTTTCATGTTTATGCAGTTTATTCATCCTCTCAGGACGGGGTAGAACTAGCAGAAGTTTATCCTCACCTTTCTAATACTGTATATACACTGCAAGATATAAACCCTAAGAACATGGCCAAAGAATTAGATTTAGTGTTTACAGCAACTCCGTCCGGTGTTTCTAGCAAACTTGTACCTCAATTAATAGAAGAAGGAATAAAAGTGGTAGATCTATCTGGAGATTTTAGATTAAAAACAGAAGCGCTTTATGAAAAATGGTACAAAAAGCCTGCTGCAGCCGAAGCGTTTTTAAAACAGTCTGTGTACGGATTAGCAGAATGGTTTGCAGAAGAAGTTGAAAGCAGCACGTTCGTTGCGAATCCGGGTTGTTATCCAACAGCTACACTGCTTGGGCTAGCTCCTCTCGTTAGTAAACAAATGGTGAAATCAAACTCTATTATCATTGATGCAAAGTCTGGAATCTCAGGAGCAGGACGCGGTCTTTCGCAAATAACTCATTATGCTGAAATCAATGAAAATATGAAAATATACAAAGTTAATCAACATCAGCATATCCCAGAAATCGAATCTATTTTAGAAAAGTGGGATGAGGAAATTGGCCATGTTACGTTCAGTACGCACTTAGTTCCAATGACGCGAGGGATTATGAGTACAATATACGCTGAACTTTCTGAAGACAGCTCAATACAAGAGCTTCATCAGCTATATGTAGATACATATCAAAACTCCCCGTTCGTTCGCGTTCGAAAAGCTGGTGAATTTCCTTCTACTAAAGAAGTAAGTGCATCAAATTATTGCGATATCGGTATTACATTTGACGAACGAACAAAGCGTGTCACGATTGTTTCTGTCATTGATAACTTAGTAAAAGGGGCAGCGGGTCAGGCCATTCAAAATGCCAATATCATGATGGGATTTGAACAGCAAGCGGGTATCGGACTACTGCCTGTCTTCCCATAAAAGCAAAGCATCACTAATCACGATAAAAGCAGGAGGGAACGTATAGTGATTACGGTTAAACAAACGAAAGAAAAGATAAAGAAAATAGAGAACGGTACAATTGTAACGCCGCTAGGTTTTTCAGCAGACGGCGTTCATGCTGGTTTACGTTATGCTAAAAAAGATTTAGGAGTTATTGTAAGCAATGTGCCAGCTAATTGCGCAGCTGTTTACACGCTTAATGCCTTCCAAGCGGCGCCTTTAGCTGTTACAAAAGAAAGTGTAGCAGTGGAGCAGAAGTTGCAAGCGATCGTTGTGAACAGCGCATGTGCAAATGCATGTACTGGAGAACAAGGATTAAAAGATGCATACCAAATGCGAAATACATGTGCAGAAAAGCTTAATATCCTACCCCATCATGTAGCGGTAGCTTCTACAGGGGTAATTGGAGAGCTTCTAGATATGGAAAAAATCGTGAAGGGCATTGGGTTATTAAGTCCTTCGTCAAACAAAGAAAAAGCAGAAGAATTTCAAACGGCTATTTTAACAACAGATACAGTGATGAAGTCAGCTTGCTATCAAACAAAAATTGACGGCAAAACGGTTACGATTGGCGGTACAGCGAAAGGGTCAGGTATGATTCACCCGAATATGGCTACGATGCTTAGCTTTATAACAACGGATGCTAAGGTTGAAGCTTCAGTGCTACAAGATGCGCTGGGGTCTATTACAAATAAAAGCTTTAATCAAATTACAGTGGATGGTGATACGTCAACCAATGATATGGTTGTTGTTTTAGCAAATGGAAAAGCTGATCACCAGTCGCTTACACCAGATCATCCTGAATGGAATTCGTTTTATGAAGCACTGCGCTTGACGTGTGAAGATTTAGCCAAACAAATTGCACGTGACGGTGAAGGAGCAACAAAACTAATTGCAGTAAACGTATCTGGTGCTAATACAAACGAAGAAGCAAATGTGATTGCTAAACAAATCGTAGGCTCGAACTTAGTGAAAACGGCCATGTATGGAGCCGATGCCAATTGGGGACGAATTATTTGTTCAGTTGGCTACAGCGGCGTAGCGCTTAATCCAGAAACAGTGAACGTTTCGTTAGGTGATATCCAGATGTTAAAAAACAGCCAGCCTGTTTCATTTAGTGAAGAAGAAGCAAAAGCTTATTTAGAAAATGATACGGTTGAAGTCTATGTTGACTTGCAGCAAGGAAGTGGAATTGGCAAAGCGTGGGGCTGTGATTTGACTTACGATTATGTCAAAATCAACGCCAGTTATCGAACGTAAGGAGAGAGTGAAATGAGCAATGAAAAAATCGTTGTTGTAAAATGCGGAGGCAGTATTGTCAATCAGTTAACAAGCGCCTTTTTTGAAAGCATTCAGCAGTTAAAAGCGAGTGGATATCAGATCATTGTCGTGCACGGAGGCGGGCCGGATATTCAAGATACGCTTACCAAACTTCACATTGAGACGGAATTTGTAGATGGGCTTCGAAAAACGTCTAAAGAAGCATTAGAAGTTGTAACTATGGTATTAGCAGGCAAGGTTAATAAGCAGCTTGTAAAAGATCTACAAAAAGCGAACTTAAAAGCGGTAGGATTATCAGGAATTGATGGATTATTGCTTAAAGCAGAGGCTATTGATGTGGAACGTCTAGGATACGTTGGAGAAGTAAAAGGTGTAAACGATACGTTGTTAAAGCAATTAACTGACAGTCAGTATATTCCAGTTATTTCTTCCATTGGAGCCGATGACAAAGGCAATAGCTATAACATTAACGCTGACGTGGCGGCGGGAGCTGTTGCACAAGCAGTAAATGCTGAAAAGCTGATGTTTGTAACGGATGTAAAAGGTGTGCTAAAGGATGGAACATTGCTTCCTGAACTTACAAAGTCAGAGATTGATGCACTTATTGAAGAAAAAGTAATTTACGGCGGAATGATTCCGAAAGTGACATCAGCGGTAAATGCGTTATCTCCTTTACTTGAAGAAGTTCATATTATTAGCGGAACTGATGGATTTTTAGATAAGGAAGGAAAGCTGATTGGTACAGCAATTAAATATAGTGGAAAAGGTGGAGAAAATAGCGATGAGTTCATTGTTTCCAACATATCAACGGTTTGATATCCATGTGGCAGAGGCGCAAGGAACAAAATTAATAGATAACAAAGGAAATGAGTATTTAGATTTTATTTCAGGGATCGCTGTTTGTAACGTAGGTCATCGTCATCCGGATGTTCAAAAAGCGGTCGAAGAGCAGTTAAATAAAGTGTGGCACGTGTCAAATTTATTTCATCAATCGATTCAAGAAGACGTAGCAGGTAAGCTTGTGGAACACTCAAACGGTGATGCAGTATTTTTCTGTAACAGCGGTGCAGAAGCGAACGAAGCGGCGATTAAATTAGCGCGCAAGTACACACAAAAACACAAAATTATTACGTTTACAAAATCATTTCATGGACGTACATTTGCTACAATGACAGCTACAGGGCAGGCAAAAATTCATGATGGCTTCGGTCCTCTTGTTAATGAGTTTGTTTATGTGCCATACAATAATGAAGAAGCATTAAAACAGGAAATGGACGACAGCGTAGCAGCAATTATGGTTGAAGTCATTCAAGGAGAAGGCGGAGTTGTTCCAGGAACCGAAGCATTTTTATTAACCATTCAAGAGCTGTGTAAAAAGCACGAAGCACTGTTTATAGTCGATGAAGTGCAAACTGGAATCGGCAGAACAGGAAAACCATTTGCCTATCAGCATTTTAATGTGTCACCAGATATTATTACAGCAGCTAAAGGGTTAGGAAGCGGAATGCCGGTTGGTGCGATGATTGGAAAAGGCTATCTCAAAGAAGCGTTTGGACCTGGTACTCACGGAACAACCTTTGGAGGAAACCCAATTGCATTAGCTTCAGCCAAAGCAACTTTAAACATTATTTTTAATGAAGCATTTTTGGCAGAGGTTACAGAAAAAAGCTTTTATTTTATCAACGCTTTGAAAAATAGCGTAGCAGATTATTCATTTGTAACGGATGTTCGCGGAAAAGGTTTTATGATTGGAATTGAATGCGGGGAACATCAGTCGGCACTGCTTGCAGCTATGCGTGAAAAAGGATTGCTAGCACTGGGAGCAGGACCGCATGTAGTACGATTGCTGCCGCCTTTAACTGTAACAAAAGAAGAGTTAGACCAAGCGATTCATATCATTGAAGAAGCGTTTAGCCAAACAAAAATTACTTCATAATACAAATTTTTTTGAATATGTTTGTATAAAAATTCTGTTTTATAAATAATTATTCGAAGAGGGATGCACAATGAACGGATATTTACACTTAGCAAACGGCGATTTGTTCGCCGGACACATTGAACATACAGCAACGCACCAGGCAGAAGGAGAAATTGTTTTCTTTACTGGAATGACTGGTTATCAAGAAGTTGTGACTGATCCATCTTACAAAGATCAAATTATCGTCTTTACGTACCCTTTAATTGGGAACTATGGTATCAATGAAAAAGATTATGAAAGCAAAAAGCCTCACGTAGCAGGCGTTGTCGTATACGAATGTTCAGATGAAGGGTTCCATTACGAAGCGATGTACAGCTTTAAACAATATTTAAAGAAATGGAACATTCCGCTTATTACACATGTGGATACGAGAGCGGTCGTAAAACGAATTCGAAAAGAAGGTACGATGCAATCTGCCTTTTCGGCATCTGCTAAGCCGCCAGCATTTACTGCTGAATGCGATGGATATGTAGTAAAAGAAGTGTCAACAAAAGAGCCTGTTACTTACGGAAACGGTGAAAAACACGTTGTATTAATGGACTTTGGCTATAAAAAATCAATTTTACAAGAGCTGTTAAATCGAGAGTGCAAAGTAACGGTTGTTCCTTATTCTACAAGCTCTTCAAAAGTAAAAGAGCTGCAGCCGGATGGCATTGTCTTATCAAACGGACCTGGAGATCCAACTCAAGTAAGCAGTCAGCTGGATGAATTAAAAGAAATTATTTCATCGTATCCAACTTTGGGAATTTGCTTTGGACATCAGTTAATTGGGCTTGCTTTTGGGGCACAAACCAAAAAGCTGGCGTTCGGTCACCGAGGAGCTAATCAGCCTGTAATTGATTTAACAAATAACAAAGTGTGTATGACGTCTCAAAACCATAGCTATGTCGTAGACGAACAGACGATTACGTCTACCCCATTAAACGTTCGATTTAAAAATGTGAATGACGGATCGGTTGAAGGTTTAATGCATAAAGACCTTCCTGTTATGTCGGTTCAATATCATCCAGAAGCACATCCTGGACCAAGTGACAGCACGTATATCTTTGATGAATTTATGACGAAAGTACAGCAAGTAGGGAGCGGAAAAGTATATGCCTAAAGACCAAACATTAAAAAAGATTTTAGTAATCGGATCAGGACCAATCGTAATTGGGCAAGCAGCAGAATTTGATTATTCAGGAACTCAGGCATGCTTGTCATTAAAAGAAGAAGGTTATGAAGTTATCTTAATCAATAATAATCCAGCTACGATTATGACGGACACTCACGTAGCAGATCGAATCTATTTTGAACCATTAACAGTAGACTGCGTAGAGAAAATTATTGCAAAAGAAAAGCCGGATGGTTTGTTAGCCACGTTAGGCGGACAAACGGGCTTAAACTTAGCTCTTGAGCTTCATGAACAAAACATTTTGCCAAAATACGATGTGAAACTTTTAGGAACACCGATTGAATCAATCAAAAAAGGTGAAAGTCGTGAAGAGTTCCGCGCATTGATGAATGAACTGAATGAACCGGTGCCGGAAAGTGAAGTTGTCACAAAAGTAGAAGAAGCGTTAGCTTTTGCCGAGAAAATTGGTTTTCCTGTTATTGTACGTCCTGCTTATACGTTAGGCGGAACGGGTGGAGGAATTGCTCATTCTATGGAAGAGCTTGAAAAGCTTTCAGCGTCAGGTTTGCGTGAAAGTGCTATTACTCAATGCTTAATTGAAAAAAGCATCGCCGGATTTAAAGAAGTTGAGTACGAGGTTATGCGTGACGTGAACAATACGTGCATTACAATTTGTAATATGGAAAACATCGATCCGGTAGGCGTTCATACTGGAGATTCAGTAGTGGTTGCTCCTTCTCAAACGTTAACAGACGTGGAATATCAAATGCTTCGCTCTGCTTCAGTTAAAATTATTTCATCGCTTGGGATTATTGGGGGGTGCAACATTCAGTTTGCGCTTGATCCAAAAAGCAAGCAGTACTATTTAATTGAAGTAAATCCGCGTGTGAGCCGTTCATCTGCTCTTGCATCAAAAGCAACGGGCTATCCGATTGCTAAAATTGCTGCAAAGCTATCGGTAGGCTACACGCTTCATGAATTATTAAATCCTGTGACAGGAGACACGTATGCAAGTTTTGAACCTGCTCTTGACTATGTAGTAGTGAAATTTCCAAGATGGCCGTTTGACAAGTTTTTCTACGCTGAGAGAACGCTTGGTACCCAAATGAAAGCAACTGGAGAAGTAATGGCTATTGACCGTAACTTTACGCGTAGCTTCCAAAAAGCATTGTCTTCTTTAGAAATTGACTTACAGGGATTAGAAGTAGAAGAACTGCAAGAACTTTCAACGGATGAATTAAAAAGCAAGCTTGGCGAACAAAGCGATGAGCGTATTTTTGTTATCCTTGAGCTTTTACGCCGCGGCACAACGCCTGAGTATATTCATGAAGTAACCCAAATTGATTATTTCTATTTAACACACTTTACACAGCTGATTAAAATGGAAGCTTCTTTAAAGGAAGTACGTTTCGATTCCATTACAGCTAAACACTTCAAACAAGTGAAGGAGCATGGTTTTACAGATGCTTATCTAGCAAGCGTATGGAGTGTGCCGGAACTTGACGTAAGAGCGAAACGTAAAGCACTACATATTACGCCAAGTTATAAAATGGTGGATACATGTGCAGCGGAGTTTGAATCTTCTACGGCTTATTTCTACTCTAGTTATTACGGTGAGAGTGAGATTGAACCATCAACGAATAAAAAAGTTGCGATTATCGGTTCTGGACCAATTCGTATCGGGCAAGGAGTAGAATTTGACTACAGCTCTGTACACGGTGTGCTTGCTCTTGAAAAAGAAGGGTACGAAACGATTTTAATTAACAACAATCCAGAAACGGTAAGTACAGATTTTGAAGTAGCAGACCGCTTATATTTTGAACCTGTAACAGTAGAAGATGTATTAAATGTTCTTGATGCTGAAAATGTGACGGATGTAATTGTTCAATACGGAGGGCAAACGGCTATTTCGCTTGTTAAAGGACTAGAAGAAGCTGGCGTCAATTTACTGGGGATTACAAATGATGTCATTGATGCACTTGAAGATCGTGACCTGTTCTATAAGCTCTTAGATGACTGCGATATTCCGCACATCCCAGGTGAAATGGCGAAGGACGCGAAAGAACTTGTAAAAAAAGCAAAAGATATGGGCTTCCCATTACTTATTCGTCCTTCTTACGTGATTGGCGGAAAAGGAATGCTGACAATTCAAAATGAAACAGAGCTTCAAGCTTGTTTACCGGCTATTAAAGCTTCTCATTTCCCAATGCTTATTGATGCTTACTTCCCTGGAAAAGAAGCGGAGATTGATGTTGTAGCAGACGGAAAAGATGTGTTGATTCCGACAATCGTTGAACATATTGAAAAAGCCGGCGTTCATTCAGGAGACAGCTATGCGCTTTTACCAGCAAAAACAGTAGAAGCAGCACATAAAGACAAAATGGTGAGCTACGCTCAAAAAATTGTAAATAAACTTCAATATAAAGGGATTATGAATATCCAATATGTTATTTACAATGATGAAGTCTACATGCTGGAAGTTAATCCGCGTGCCAGCCGTACAGTGCCTGTAGTAAGCAAAGTGTGCAACACGCCGCTTGTTTCGCTATCAACTCAAATATTACTTGGGAAATCATTGTCGGAAATTAGTGAAAAGCTAGGTTTATTGCCAGATCCGGCTTACACAACTATCAAGTTTCCAGTGTTTTCGACAAGTAAATTATCAGGAGTTGATCCACTTGTTGGACCGGAAATGAAGTCAACCGGTGAAGGAATTGCGATTTCTTCAACGATTGAAGAAGCAGCAAAAAAAGTATTCCATCAGTACGTGTTAAGTAAAAAAGGTGCTGCAGAAGTGTATATCAACGGAGAAGAGCAGGGCCTTGAAGAACTTGTGCAAAGCGCGGGATTAACTCTTGTTAAAGATAAAGAAGTTAGTGAATGGGTAAAAACGAAAGAAGCTTTATTATATGTAAGCTTACAGCCTGAAGATAAAGAAAGCCGTATGTCAGCATTAAAACACGGTTTAATGGTTATGACGGAGGCAGAAACAGCTTCGCTATTTTTCCAATCGTTCCAAGTCGATGAATATCAAGTTTCATCACTGCAAGAATGGTTTCAAAAAACTAAAAAGGAAGTGACAGTATCATGAGTACGGTATCGGTAAATACAAATTTAAAAGGAAAAGATTTGCTTACGCTTAAAGATTTATCATCTGACGATATTATGTCACTTTTGGAAAGTGCCATTGAGCTGAAAGAAAAGCATAAAAATGGTGAAATCGTCACATCGTTAAAAGGAAAAACGCTGGGGCTCATTTTTGAAAAATCTTCAACAAGAACAAGAGTCTCATTTGAAGCGGGAATGATGCAGCTTGGAGGAAACGCCCTCTTTTTAAGCAGCCAAGATTTACAGATTGGACGCGGAGAAACGATTGCTGATACAGCGCGCGTACTATCTGAATTCATAGATGCTATAATGATTCGTACGTTTGAACATAGCAAGATCGAAGAGCTTGCAGATTACGCATCCATTCCCGTTATTAATGGTTTGACAGATGATTATCATCCTTGTCAGGCTCTAGCTGATTTATTAACGATTTACGAGCACAAGAAATCATTTGAAGGGCTAAAAGTAGCTTACGTTGGAGACGGAAATAATGTAGCGCATTCGTTAATGATTGCATGTGCAAAAATGGGGATAGATATTTCAATTGGATGCCCTGATGGATATGAGCCAAAAGACTTTGTAACAGCTTATGTTAATGAAATAGCTGCTACAACAGGTGCAAAGGTTACGATTACAAAAGATCCTGTAGAGGCTGTAAAAAATGCGGATGCTATTTATGCAGACGTATGGACAAGTATGGGACAGGAAGAAGAAGCACAGCAGCGCTTGAAAATATTTGCTCCTTATCAAGTAAATGAAGAACTAGCTGCCTATGCTAAGTCAGACTATTTATTTCTACACTGCTTGCCTGCGCATCGTGAAGAAGAAGTAACAGCAAGCATTATTGACGGACCAAATTCTGTTGTCTTTCAGCAGGCTGGAAATCGTATGCATGTACAAAAAGCTTTGCTGCAAGCCATTCTAGGCTAAGAAAAAAACCTTTCTGATATTCTCAGAAAGGTTTCTTTGTTTAAAGGGAATTAATTGAGGGAACACCAATCGTATACTAAACAGAACGAAAGGTGATTTATGATGAAAGTATTAGTTGTTGGAGCAAACGGAACAACGGGAAAACAAGTGGTAGAAAAAGTTGCAAACAGCAAGCAGCACGAAGCTTATGCGATGATTCGCGACGAAAAGCAAGCAGGCGCGTTAAAGAAGCTGGGTGCCAACGTTGTGCTTGGTGACTTGGAGCAAGATGTTTCAGATGCTTTAAGAGGTATGGACGCTGTCATATTTGCAGCAGGTTCTGGAGGACATACCGGAGACAAAAAAACAATCGCTGTGGATCAAAACGGTGCTAAAAATATCATTGATGAAGCAAAAAATCAAGGTGTAAAGCGCTTTGTTATGTTAAGTTCAATGGGAGCAGACGCACCTGAACAAGGACCAGAAGGCTTACAGCTTTACCTGCGTGCGAAAGCGATAGCGGATGAATACTTAAAGCAGTCTAATCTGCAGTATACAATTGTACGACCAGGAACTTTATCGAATGATCAAGCTACTGGGAAAATTGATATCAATAATGATATTGAAGATAAATCTCAGACGATTCCTCGAGCGGATGTAGCAACCGTGCTTGTAGAATGTCTAAACGAAGAAGCTACGATAGGAAAAACGTTTGAAATATTAGCTGGAGAAACTGAAATCGAACAAGCTATTAAATTTACTCATTGATACAAAAGGGCGGATCTAAAGGTCTGCTCTTTTTCTCTTCCTAATATGAAAACATCTCCATTATGAAACAGAAATCTTAAGGGAATAGTATAGGAGAACATTTCATTTCAGGAATGAGGAGGCAGGACAATGGGACAAAATCGTCATTTCACACCGGGTCAAAAAGCTCCTAATAACGGAGTGTATATTGAAATTGGTGAAACAGGAAGTAACGTAAATAATCCTCAAAAGGTTAAATTAAAAGCAGGAGAGCGTTTTCCAGAGACGGCAAACGATGATCGCCACTGGACATACATGCGCAAGCCTTAAATAGTAAAAAATAAAGAAGCCATTCTAAATTGAATGGCTTTACTTGTTTTCCTATTGCTGGGTATAATAAAATAAAGGTCAATAAAGGTCAAATGTATCGAAGGAGGATGTTCAATGGATATAAATAAAATGACCCAAAAATTGCAAGAAGGCGTGATGGAAGCGCAGTCCGAAGCTATTAAACGAAACCAGCAGGAAGTAGATATTGCTCATTTGCTTTATACGCTTATTCATCAGCAAGATGGTATTGCTCCTCGCATATTAGATCATTTACATATAGATCATCAATCTTTTCAGCAGCAGGTAAATCAATTGCTGGCGAAAAAACCAGCCGTTACTGGAAGTGGAGCTGAAGCAGGGAAAGTTTATATTACAAATAAACTTCAGCAGCTGTTTGTTAAAGCTCAAGAAGAAGCATCTCGTCTGCAAGATGATTATGTTTCAGTTGAGCACATCTTTTTAGCCCTAGCACAGGAACCGTCTTCTAGTGAATATGGCAAGTTATTTTCAAGTCACGGTATAACAAAAAAAGCTCTGCAAGATGTGCTTACTAGCCTTCGAGGAAATCAGCGAATTACAAGTCAAAATCCGGAAGTTACATATGAAGCGTTAGCTAAATATGGAAGAGACTTAGTGGCAGAAGTACGAGCTGGGAACATTGATCCCGTCATTGGACGAGATGGAGAAATTCGCCGCGTTATCCGCATTTTATCGCGAAAAACAAAAAACAATCCAGTTTTGATTGGAGAACCTGGCGTTGGTAAAACAGCGATTGTTGAAGGTCTAGCACAGCGTATCGTTCGTAGAGATGTGCCTGAAGGATTAAAAGATAAAACCATCTTTTCATTAGATATGGGAGCTTTAGTAGCAGGAGCGAAGTTCAGAGGCGAATTTGAAGAGCGTTTAAAAGCTGTTCTTCAAGAAGTCAAGAAAAGCAGCGGTCAAATTCTTTTATTCATTGACGAACTTCATACAATCGTTGGAGCAGGCCGTACGGACGGAGCGATGGATGCAGGGAATATTTTAAAACCAATGCTTGCTAGAGGAGAACTTCACTGTATAGGAGCTACAACTCTTGATGAGTATCGTCAGTATATTGAAAAAGATCCAGCTCTTGAAAGACGCTTTCAACAGGTGCTGGTTGAAGAACCTTCAGTAGAAGATACAATCTCTATTTTACGTGGTTTAAAAGAACGATTTGAAATTCATCACGGTGTAAACATTCATGACCGGGCGATTGTTTCAGCAGCGGTTATGTCAGATCGTTATATCTCAGATCGCTTTTTACCTGATAAAGCAATTGATTTAATTGATGAAGCATGCGCAACCATTCGAACAGAAATTGATTCGATGCCATCAGAATTAGATGAAGTAACGCGACGTGTCATGCAGCTTGAAATTGAAGAAGCGGCATTAAGTAAAGAAACAGATCAAGCAAGCATCACAAGGTTAGAGGCAATTCGAAAAGAAGTCTCTGATTTAAAAGAACGTGCAGATACAATGAAGCTGCAGTGGGAAAAAGAAAAGCAGTCGATTCAAACGGTGCAAGATGTCCGGGAGCAGCTTGAAAAAGCGAAGCGAGACCTAGAAGAAGCTGAAGGGAAATATGATTTAAATAAAGCAGCTGAACTTCGCCACGGACGCATTCCAGCTCTTGAAAAAGAACTAAAACAGCTGGAAGAAACAGCTGCTGAAAAAGCACAAGAAAACCGTTTGTTAAGAGAAGAAGTAACAGAAGAAGAAATTGCTGAAATTGTAGGAAGGTGGACGGGAATTCCGGTATCGAAACTAGTTGAAGGAGAAAGAGAAAAGCTGTTGAAGCTTGAGTCCATTTTACAGCAGCGTGTGATTGGACAGGATGAAGCCGTATCCTTAGTTACAGATGCTGTGATTCGCGCACGGGCAGGAATTAAAGACCCGAACCGCCCGATTGGATCATTTATTTTCCTAGGACCTACCGGAGTAGGAAAAACGGAGCTAGCCAAAACGTTGGCCCATTCTTTATTTGACAGTGAAGAACAAATGGTTCGTATTGATATGTCTGAATACATGGAAAAGCACGCGGTCTCTAGGCTTATAGGAGCGCCTCCTGGTTATGTAGGGTATGAAGAAGGCGGACAGCTAACGGAAGCGGTGAGACGCAAGCCTTATTCAGTCGTTTTGTTGGATGAAATTGAAAAAGCTCATCCCGAAGTATTTAACGTGCTCCTTCAAATACTAGATGATGGAAGAGCAACAGATTCAAAAGGAAAAGTCATTGATTTTAAAAATACAGTTATTATTATGACGTCGAATATCGGTTCTCAATTTTTATTAGACGGTTTAACAAGTGAAGGCGAGATTACTGAAAAAGCCAGAGAGCAAGTGATGGCTCAATTAAGACAGCATTTTCGCCCAGAATTCTTAAATCGAGTAGACGACACGATTTTATTCAAACCGCTAACTGTTCATGAAGTAAAAGGGATTATTGATAAGCTATTGCTTCAGCTTGAAAAGCGTTTATCCGATCGTCATATTTCGTTAACGTTAACAGAAGAAGCAAAAAATTATATTGCAGCCTCCGGATTTGATCCGGTATACGGAGCTCGCCCTTTAAAAAGGTTTATTCAAAAATATATTGAAACAAAAATTGCCAGAGAATTAATTGCAGGGCAAATTGAAGATTATAGTCAAGTGACGGTTGATGTAAAAGATGATGAGTTTGTTGTCAGCGTATAAGCTTTCTAAAAAGACCATTCATGATAAATTGAATGGTCTTTTTTTGCTATTAAAAGCAGCTCTCCTTTAAAAAAATAAAAGAAAATACGTGAGAGCTAAGCGTAAAAACTTATTTAGTTTTAGGTTGTAGAATATATCTAATTCATTTATGATAATACAAAATGGGCAAAGGAGCATGAATGAGCACATGAAGGACCGTATAGAGCTTATATATGACGAAGCATACGATTTTATAGATCAGGCATTAACTAAAATGAGAGCGCTGGATAAAAATGATCTTCAAACTGAAAATGAAGAAGTGCAGGAAAAGGCAGAACGGACAGAGTTTGCACTTCAAGCTGCACGAGATATTTTAGAAAATATGATTATCCCGGGTAAAAAATTGACTTTTATTTATGAAAAAGGTTCTGTGGTAGTAGAAATTCCCGATAAAAAATAAAAACGACTTCCTTTTATGGAAGTCGTTTTTATTTTGGCAATGCAAAGTGCTCATCAATGGATGCATCACTTTTTCGATACTGCCCGGGTGTCATATTGGTTGTTTTGCGAAATACTTTTGTTAAATAATTGGCATTTGCATAGCCGACGTTTTCAGCAATTTCTTCGATTGAATACTTGGTTTGATGCAATAGCTCGGCCGCTTTTTGAATGCGAAGCTTCGTTAAATATTGAATCGGCGTAATCCCTGTTGTTTGTTTGAATAACCGGCTAAAATGATAGCGAGATAAATGAGCTGCATCTGCCATTTCATCCGGACCAATTTCTTCATGATAATGGTTGCGGGCAAATAAAATAGAGCTAATGATACTTTCAGGCCAATCCTCTGTAAAACTATCCATGCTTTTAATATATTGATACAGCTCCATTACAAAGCGGTAAGATAAGCTTGAGGCATGAAATGGATCTGCTATATGTTTTTCACTTGCCCGCTTATATATTTGAGCAAGCAGCTGAACAGGTGCTGATTCAGGGTGAAATCGAATTACAGGGGAGTGGGTTGACTGAATATAATCCCAGCATTTTTGTACTTCATCTCCGTATAATGTAAGAAAAATAAACTCCCAGTTTTCACTTTCCTTTGGTAAGTAATAGCGATAATTTCCAGGTATATTGACGATGAATGCTTTTCCAGCATCCACTTTATATTCTTGTCCATCTATTTCAATCATCCCGTACCCAGAAACCGTGTATTGAAAAATATATTTTCCTATATCTTTTCGCTGATTTCCGCTCCAGTTATAAAGGGGAGAGAAAACTTCATCCCATCCAACCGACCAGAGCTGAGCAACTTCGTTTGTGCGGGATTCTAAAAACCTGTATGCGTACGTTGAATATTCTTGAGCTTGGAAATGTGAGAGCAAATTTTCACCTTCTTTTTGAAATAAAGTAGTACTTAATTCTTACTTTAACGTAATCGCTTTCATTTTTCTATAATTTTTTGAAAATATCATGATTATTTTTAGTGAATGTCTCTAAATCTATTATTTTCTTATAATTTGCAAGTCAATGCTTACATAAAGATAACACCTTTTTGGCGCAAGAGTAGTTCATCGTCAATTCAAAAGAATCATTTTTAAAGGGATAAGCAAAAAAGTACCGATTATCGATAGTAATTTTACCATTGAGGCAAGGAAAATTGGACTTTACAATGTACATATGAATCCGTTTCCAAAAAACTACTTAAAATAGGTGATAATAAATGCTGGGAAAATTAATCGAAGAGTTCAAACAAATATTTCATTCGTCAGAAGCTATTCGCTGCTTTTTTGCGCCAGGACGTGTCAATTTAATTGGAGAACATACTGATTATAATGGAGGGCATGTTTTTCCTTGTTCATTGAGTATAGGAACGTATGCGGTAGTACAAAAACGTCATGATCGAAAAATACGTATGTACTCTAAAAACTTCTCTGAAGCAGGCGTTATTGAATCTTCTTTAGATCAATTAACGTACAAAACCGAGGATGACTGGGCTAATTATCCAAAAGGAGTAATGGACACTTTTAAAAAGCACGGATATGACCTTCCTTTTGGTTTTGATATCTTGTTTTTCGGCAACATTCCTAACGGAGCAGGGCTTTCATCGTCGGCATCAATTGAGTTAGTCACATGCGTACTTTTAAATAAAATTCTTGAATTGAATATTGATATGATAGACCTTGTAAAAATGGCGCAGCAAGCTGAAAATGAATTTATCGGCGTAAGCTGCGGGATTATGGATCAGTTTGCAATTGGAATGGGAAAGGAAAATCAAGCCGTATTGTTAAACTGTCAAACTCTTCAATATCATTATAGTCCGCTGCAATTAACAGATGCTGTGCTCGTTATTTCTAATACAAATAAGCGAAGAGGGCTGGCAGACTCAAAATATAATGAACGACGCATGGAGTGTGAAAGAGCGCTATCAGATTTGCAAACTTCACTTTCCATTACTTCGCTTGGTGATTTAACCAAAGAGCAATTTGAAAAGCACAAATCTTTGATACAAAATGAAGTAGATTGCAAGCGCGCTAAACATGCGGTATATGAAAATGAACGCACAAAAGAAGCGGTTGCTAAATTGCAAAACGGCGATTTAAAAGGATTTGGTCAATTGATGAATGAGTCGCACCGTTCGCTGCGAGATGACTATGAAGTAAGTGGAAAAGAATTAGACGCTCTTGTAGAAGCAGCTTGGTTGCAAGAAGGTGTGATTGGATCACGCATGACAGGTGCAGGCTTTGGCGGCTGTACAATCAGTATCGTAAAAAAAGCACAGGTTGATAGATTTATTGAGGAAGTAAAAGACGCCTATTATAAGCAAACAAGTTTAGAAGCTGAATTTTATGTGGTTACGGTTGGAGAAGGAGCGCGTGAACTCACATTAGAAGCAGTATAAGAGAAAACAGATAGAGAAAGGAACGAGTGTATGTCAGTCAACATTCATGAAGAAATCACCCGACTTATTCAATATGGTTTACAAAAGAATCTAGTAACAAAATGGGATATAGATGTGGTGAGGAATAAACTGCTGGAAGTGTTAAGACTCGATGAATGTATCACGGTAGAAGTCAAAGAAGAACGTTTGGAACATCCAGCTGCTATTTTAGATAACATGCTTGATTGGGCTGCCGAAAACAATCGAATCACCGATAATTCTATCACATATAGAGATTTATTCGATACCAAAGTAATGGGGTGCTTTGCAAGCATGCCTTCAGAGGTTAATCGAACCTTTTATGATCACTATCAGCAAAACCCTCAAAAAGCCACAAGCTATTATTATAAGCTGTCAAAAGACATTCACTATATTCGCAGAGATCGAATTGCTAAAAACGAAAGATGGGTAACAAACACTGATTTTGGAGAACTTGAAATTACTATCAACTTATCAAAGCCGGAAAAAGATCCAAAAGCAATTGCAGCAAGCAAATCACTGAAAGAAAGCAACTACCCGCTATGCCTTCTCTGTAAAGAAAATGCTGGTTATGCAGGTCGCATTAACCACCCAGCTCGTCAAAATCACCGGATTATTCCTGTAGAATTGCGGGAAGAGCTATGGTACATGCAGTTTTCACCGTATGTTTATTATAATGAGCATGCTATTGTTTTTGCGAGTGAGCATACACCTATGCATATTTCAAAGCAAACGTTTAAGCGGCTGCTTGCCTTCGTTGAACAATTTCCACATTATTTTTTAGGGTCAAATGCAGATTTACCCATTGTAGGAGGATCTATTTTAACGCATGATCACTTTCAAGGAGGCTATCATGAGTTTCCTATGGCTAAAGCACGAATAAATAAATTTTTCTCTCTTGAAGCGCATCCAGACGTGAAAGCTGGAATTGTTCATTGGCCGATGTCAGTCGTTCGTCTTCAAAGTTCTCACCTTTCGCCACTAGTGGAAGCAGCGGATTTTATTTTAAAGAAATGGAAATCATATAGTGATCAAAGCGCCGATATTTTGGCTTTTACAGGTCAAACTCCTCACAATACGGTCACGCCTATTGCTCGGAAAAGAGGAGATTTGTACGAATTAGATTTAGTACTGCGAAACAATCGAACAAACAGCAAGCACCCGGATGGTATTTATCATCCGCATGCAGAAGTTCATCATATCAAAAAAGAAAACATAGGTTTAATCGAAGTAATGGGGCTTGCAGTTTTACCCGGTCGTTTGAAAGACGAAATGAGTCTAGTGGCCAAAGGGTTGGTTCAGAATAACCTGAGCGAAGTAGCCAGCAGACATGATCAAGTGCAAAAACACGTGAAGTGGGCTGAAAACATCAAGAAAAAATATCCACATATTGAAGCGGAAAATGTTCAAGAGATTCTTCAACAAGAGCTCGGTTTGGTCTTTGCGACTATTTTAGAGCATGCAGGTGTGTTTAAACAAACTGCTGAAGGGCAGCTCGCATTCAGTCGTTTTATGAATTCGTTAAATGAAGCGTAAATCATTAATAAAAACAGGCAGCCCGTTACGAGCTGCCTGTTTTTATACAGTTAGGGCATGCTGTTTCAAAAGGATATACAGAGCCTGTGTTCCTTTATTATCATCGCCTTGTTTTTCGAGCTGTTCATAAAGTGATTTTGCTAATTTTAGCCCGGGTGTATACAGCTCCATTTCTTCAGCTGATTCAATGGCAATCTTCATATCTTTAATGAAGTGTTTAATATAAAAACCTGGTTCGAAGTCTCCTTTAATCATACGAGGAGCTAAATTGCTTAACGACCAGCTTCCCGCTGCGCCTGTTTCAATACTTTTTAGAACAGTATTCGGATCTAATCCCGCTTTTTCAGCATAAAGTATCGCTTCGCAGACGCCCATCATATTAGAGGCAATAGCAATTTGATTGCACATTTTTGTATGCTGACCAGCACCGGCGCTTCCTTGAAGAACGATATTTGTCCCCATTTTTTCAAGAATAGGCGTAACGGCAGAGAATGCTTCAGAATCGCCTCCTACCATAATCGCTAAGGTTGCTTTCTGAGCCCCGATATCTCCTCCTGAAACAGGAGCGTCAAGCGCATGAATGTGCTTCTCTTTTGCTGCTTGATAAATCTCACGAGCGAGTATAGGGCTCGATGTCGTCATATCAATTGTATAGCAGCCTTTCTTTGCATTATGTATAATGCCGTCTTTTCCTAAATAAATCTCTTTTACATCGTGAGGGTAGCCTACCATGGTGATAATAACATCAGATTGTTCGGCCACTTCTTGAACGGTTTCTTTCCAGTTGGCCCCTTTTTCAAGTAGTGCTTGAGCACGAGTTTTTGTTCGCGTATAAACAAGGACTTCATATCCTGCGTCAATTAAATGCCCGGCCATGCTTTGACCCATAACGCCTGTTCCGATAAAACCAATTTTTTCTTTAGTCACAGCAGTATTCACTCCTAAAATTAATAGTTTGATTATTCTAAAATTATATAGTTAAAGGTTGGGATAATCAATGATTCTGACTATATATAAATCTAGAAAAGTACTCTCAGTCCTGCGTCTTGAATACGAGGTAAGGAAAGGAAGTACTGAGAAGAGCCTATGCCAAAAGATAAAAAAAAGCGCTGGCTTTACAGCCAACACTTTTTAGTGGTGATTATTTGCTGGTTTATTCGGTACACCCAGTTCTCCAATCAAAATTACAACTAGTGTGAAAACTACTCCAAGGATGGAAGCGGTTGCGAAACTGTAAGTACCGCCCGTCATTGCAGAGATTACATACACTGCCATATTCATTAGTAAAAAGCCCCAAACAAAAGCCATTACGACACGCATTCTATTCACCTCGTTTACAGTACAGTTTGATTTCATTTTAGCATATAGCAGTCAAATAAGAAATTGAATTTTTTATGAATAAATAAGGGGCGTGTTCCCATGCAGAAACAAAAGAGCAATAAGTCAGAAATAGGCATTATTCTAGTGCGCTTTTTGATGGTTCTATCATACACTGTATGGAACAACTAGTAAGTTACGGAGGAAGAGCTATGATACATCGACGCTTTTTTAGCTTAGATACGCAATGGAATGTCGTACATGTCCCTGAACGACCGAATGGTTTCGGTGTGTTAGTATTGGGTGATAAAGATCATTTTGTTGAAAGTTCAACTAGCTTATGGATTCAGCACGGCGGAAGGTCACAGCTGTTGCAATGTTTACAAGATGAAGGATACACGGTATTTTATTCCAATTTATATGGCCGGCATTGGGGGTCTCCTGAAGCATATCACCTTGCAAAACAACTTTATCATTTAGTAATGAAACAAGAAATTTTAAATAAACGAATTCATATTTTAGCTGAAGGAATGGGGGCTCTGTTAGCGTTGCAGCTAATGGAAAATGACGGGAATACGTTCATTCGATCAGCTGGTTTACTAAATCCATGTATTGATCTTCATACGCATGCAGAACATGAAAAAAACAATAAATTCTTTTATAAACAATTCACGAAGGACTTGACTCAAGCTTATAAAATGGAGCGGAAGCAAGTATCAAAGTTAATTAAGGAATATCCTTCTGTTACGGAATTAAAATCAACGCTGCCCGTGAAGATATGGACCGCTCCTAATGCCTCTACTCATTATCCAATTGCACACAGTAAAAAATATGAACTACATCGTGAAGAACTTCACTCTCCGATTATGCTTTCACTTTATTTGCCGGAAAAAAACTATTTATTTGAACGGTCCCTTCTCCAATTTTATAAACAGCACGAAAAAGTGTTATAAGCAAAGCTTCTATGATTATACATATCATAGGGGCTTTTTGTATAAGAGATAAAATGAAAAAGAGAGTTCATGATGCTTTCACAGATGAACTTCTTTGAAATAAGGAATGAGTACTATCTATAACTATAGGGCTTTAAGCTTTTTGTTTAATAAATGATGAATGAAGAATTGGAGGAAGCGATATGGGAAATGTAGTAGTAATAGGGGCAAACCGCTTTATTGGTTTTCATTTATGTATGACTTTTTTAGACGAAGGTACAGAAGTAAAAGGATATACACATTCTGCTCATAAAGAAGAAGATGATTTGCAGGAAGAGATGAAATTTTTCTTAGGGCGAAACGCTAATTATGTATCGACTGAAGTAGGGGATTCATTAGATATGATTACCTCAGAAACGGATATTGTCTACTTCACGTATTTCGATGGAGGAGATTTTTATCATCCTGATTTTTTAAGACAAGAAATGCAAAAAGCGCAGCAAGTACTCATTCAAGCACTTAACAAATGCCGTCAATTCAACATTCGATTTGTGTTTGTTTCTACCATGCGCGTATTTGGAGACCAGCAGCGAAAGATTGAAGAAACAACGATTCCGGAACCGGACAGTAGTGAAGGAAGGCTATACGTTCATTTTGAGCGAATGATAGAAAAATATAAAGATGATGGATGGCCCATTATGATTGTCAGAACGCCGACTCTTTACGGACCTTGGCAGCCTTTGTCAATGTGCTATTCTAAAAATATTGCCGGGTACGAAGAAGCTTTTACCATTATGGAAGGTACGGATTTTATTATTTATATTGAAGACGCCGTCAGTGCACTTAGACGCTGTAAAACTTCTGCATATTCATATGAAGTGGTTCATTTAGTTGAAGAAAAGTTACAGCCTTGGAGCGCAGGAGCAAACATTACTCATATGGAGGTGAAGGAAGAAGCGGTTCAAGAAAAATATGAAATCAGCAGGAAAGCGAAAGAACTGCTGCATTTTTCTTCCAAAGTAACGGCTAAAGAAGGCATTTATCTGCAAAAAAAACATATGAGAACATTCTTTTTACCTCTTCATTAAAAGGAGAAAGTTGTACTTATAGAATAGATTCGCTAATATAAGGAGGAATAAATGTTTTTAATAAAGGAGATTTCACTATGGAAGAGCAAAATATGCAATTCATGCAAATTGCAATGAAGTACTTGCCAGAAGCAAAACAGATCTTAGATGAAACAGGCGTTGAGCTATCAATGGAACACGTACAGCCGGTATTGACATTACTGACAAAAGTAATGAACGATGCCTATGAGCTTGGCAAGCAAGATGCATTAGCTGAAAATGAAAACAACTAAAGAAAACAGCTCGGTAGAATCCGAGCTGTTATTTTTGTTTGGAAAATAAATCGACTAAAGGGGCAAACTGTTTAAGAAGAGGAGCTAGTTCTTCGACGGCGAGTACAATTTCATCGATTTGTTTAAATAATCTTTCCCACTCCTCTCGCTCTCTTTCTTCTTTTGAATTTCTGCGCCCAGCTCCAAACATAAAATCAGAAAAACCTTCATTTCTTTGTCTTCTTGCCATGATACTCATTCCTTTCACTATTTTAATGGTGGGTAAGTTCTTACCTAATGTCCCATACTAGAGTAAGAGGGTCCCGTATGATTACTATATGTAGCATGATAGATACCTGAGTAGGACGAACACCTATATAGACAAAAAATAAAAAATGAAGTAAAATTAGTACCAACTCATAATAATTGATTATATAATCGATAAATGAAATGACGGATATAGGTTTTATAGGAATATAAGCCTTTTATTTAAAGGAGAGGTTGATATGAACGCTGGTGTTCTAGGAATTGGACGTTATGTACCAGAGAAAGTTGTAACAAATTTAGATCTTGAAAAAGTAATGGATACATCAGATGAGTGGATTCGTACGCGCACAGGTATTCAAGAGCGCCGAATTGCAGCCGATAACGAGGACACATCTGATTTAGCTTATAAAGCAGCAGTTGAAGCTTTACATAAAGCTAACGTAGAGGCAGAAGATATTGACATGATCATTGTTGCTACGGTAACGCCAGATCAACCGTTTCCTACAGTATCATGTATGCTGCAAGAAAAATTGGGAGCGAAAAAAGCAGCTTCTTACGATGTGAGTGCAGCATGTGCAGGATTTATGTACGGCATGATTACAGCTAAGCAATTTATCGAAACCAATGCTTACAAGCACATTTTAGTAGTTGGTGTAGAAAAGCTTTCTAAGATTACAGATTGGGACGATCGTAACACGGCTGTTTTATTCGGAGACGGTGCAGGTGCAGTTGTAATGGGACCAGTATCAGAAGGACGAGGCATTTTATCCTTTGAATTAGGATCCGATGGTACGGGAGGCAAGCACTTGTATCAAAACGAGCTTGATCATATTGTCATGAACGGACGCGAAGTATTTAAGTTTGCTGTTCGACAAATGGGGGAATCTGCTGTTAATGTAATTGAAAAAGCAGGTTTAACAAAAGAGGATGTTGATTTTCTTGTACCTCATCAAGCGAATATTCGTATTATGGAAGCTGCAAGACAGCGATTAGACTTGCCTGAAGAAAAAATGTCTAAAACAATCCAATACTACGGCAATACATCAGCAGCATCGATTCCAATTTCAATTGTGCATGAGCTTGAAGCAGGGAAAATTCAAGATGATGATTTAATTGTAATGGTTGGCTTCGGAGGCGGCTTAACATGGGGAGCTATTGCTATTAGATGGGGAAAATAACACTACATTTTTAAAGCAACTGAAGGAGATGAATGTACGATGAATAAAAAACGTGTAGTTGTAACAGGACTTGGTGGGCTTACACCAATTGGAAATGACGTAGAAACAGCTTGGAAAAACGCAGTAGCAGGCGTGTCTGGCGTTGGTCCTTTAACAAGACTAGATGCAGATGAATTTCCGGCTAAAGTAGCGGCTGAAGTAAAAGATTTTAACGTGGAAGATTTTATTGACCGCAAAGAGGCTCGTAAGATGGATCGCTTTACTCAATATGCGATGGTAGCTGCATTGGCGGCTGTTAAAGATGCGGATTTGACTATTACAGAAGAAATTGCTCCAAATGTCGGCGTTTGGATTGGTTCTGGAATTGGCGGTATGGAAACGTTTGAAAATCAATATTCAACGTTATTAGAAAAAGGTGCCCGCCGTGTAAGTCCATTCTTCATTCCAATGATGATTCCTGATATGGCAACAGGACAAGTTTCTATTGCTTTAGGGGCGAAAGGCGTGAACTCTTGTACGGTAACGGCATGTGCAACAGGTACAAACTCTATTGGTGATGCGTTTAAAGTAATTCAACGCGGAGATGCAGACGTGATGGTGACGGGCGGTACGGAAGCGCCAATCACGCGTTTATCTATTGCTGGTTTCTGTGCAAATAAAGCACTTTCTACAAATCCAGATCCTGCAACAGCATCTCGTCCGTTTGATAAAGACCGCGATGGCTTCGTTATGGGTGAAGGTGCGGGTGTTATTGTGCTTGAAGAGCTTGAACATGCACTGGCACGCGGCGCACGTATTTATGCTGAAATTGTGGGCTATGGTTCGACAGGAGATGCTCATCATATCACAGCGCCAGCTCCAGGAGGAGAAGGCGGCGTTCGTGCAATGCGTCATGCGATTGAAGATGCAGGTCTACAGCCAAGTGATATTGATTACATCAATGCTCACGGTACAAGTACAGGATACAATGATAAATTTGAAACAATGGCGATTAAAGAAGTATTTGGTGACCACGCTCAAAAAGTAGCAATTAGTTCAACAAAGTCAATGACTGGCCACTTGCTAGGAGCTGCTGGTGGAGTAGAAGCTATTTTTAGTGTGAAAGCAATTCAAGACGGTATTCTTCCTCCAACAATTAACTATCAAACACCTGATGAAGAGTGCGATTTAGACTACATTCCAAACAAAGCGCGTAAGCAAGAAGTAAAAGCGGTGCTAAGCAACTCACTTGGATTTGGCGGTCACAATGCAACAATCATCTTTAAAAAATACGAAGCATAATGAAAAATTCTAGGCTGATGCCTAGAATTTTTTTATTTTTGATAACCAAAAGAGTAGCTGTGAACATATCATGAAACAAAAGGATGAAGAAAGAGAGGGGAAAACATGCCGATTGTTTCAACTTCTACTTGGACGGAGCCGAAAGAAATAAGCCGTTATCTTGCGCGCTATTTTAAGAAATTAAAAGAAAAAGAATATATGGAATTACTTTTTAACTATGGAATGTGTCCGCCTTCTTTAATATTTATAAAAGAATTAGAAGAAATGAAGAAAAGACAGGTTTGGAAGAAAGTTAAAGCACATTACGAGAAGCTTAAAAAAGCATGGGGTGGGCCGGATGTAGCGGTGCTAGTGCTTCCAAGCAATCCTAGAAATCGAAAAATGCAGCGTGAATTTAACGGAAGAGCAGGTGTCGCTTTTACCGATAAATTATTTGTGTTTATGACAAGTCATACATCCGATGAAGAAATGTTAGCGGTGCTTACCCATGAATACCATCATGTTTGCAGGCTAAAAGCTATTAATAAGTCTGATGAAACGATTACTTTGTTAGACGCTATGATGATGGAGGGGTTAGCAGAAAGAGCTGTAGAGGAGTATTGCGGTAAAAAATATTTAGCTCCTTGGACAAATTATTATACCATTGAAGAAGCTAAAAAAATGTGGGAAAAGCATGTTAAACCTTATTATAATCTGCGCGCTGACGAAAAAAAATATGATCAACTGTTATTCGGCCAAAATTGGTATCCAGAAATGATGGGCTACAATATTGGGTATCATCTTGTTACTTCATGTATGAAGCCTCACGTTTTAACCACTACCCAGCTGCTTCCTCTTAGTACCAATACTATCTTAAAAAAATCTGCGTTCCAACTGTAAAAAAACAAGTGCTATATACCTAAAACAAGAAATAGTAAATTTTATCCTATTTTCAACAAAAAATTAGGAGGTTTATGCGTTAAAATGCTGAAGAGATATTCAGGAATTATTATTTTGAAAATAAAAAATATAATTAATTTTCAAAATATATTGATTTTGTAATGGAATTGTAATAATATCTTATTCAAATATAACAATTTTTAGAAAAATGAGGTGTGCACTATAAATGGATAAAAAGCCCGTCGAATCAACACCTTTACTAGAAGTTAAAAATTTACAAACTGCTTTTTCCATTAATGATTCCTGGCATAATGCTGTGGACGACGTGTCGTTTCAAGTCGGACGGAAGCGAATTGTAGGAGTTGTAGGAGAATCTGGCTGTGGAAAAAGCGTATTGTCTTTATCCGTTATTGGGCTATTACCTAAAGTAAATAGTCAAATTAGAAGCGGAAGCGTTGTATTTAACGGAAAGAATCTTACGCACTTATCAGAAGATGAGATGAATGTTGTTCGTGGGAAAGACATCTCAATGATTTTCCAAGAACCGATGACATCCCTCAATCCTGTTTTAACCATTGGGTATCAGCTGCAGGAAGTATTGTTTAACCATATGAATATATCGAAAGCGAAAGCGCGTGAAAAAAGCATTGCGCTTTTAAGAAGTGTTGGTATTTCGAGATCCGAAAAGCTCATCGATGAATATCCGCATCAGCTGTCGGGAGGAATGAGGCAGCGTGTCATGATTGCCATGGCGGTAGCTTGTCAGCCTAAACTTTTAATTGCAGATGAGCCGACAACGGCCCTGGATGTTACGGTTCAAGCTCAAATTTTAGAATTGCTAAAAGAAATTCAAGAAAGCAATGATATGTCTATTATTATGATTACTCATGATTTAGGAGTAGTTGCTGAGATGTGTGATGAAGTGATTGTCATGTATGGCGGGAAAATTGTTGAGCATACAGATGTTGATACGTTATTTTATGCCCCAAAACATCCGTACACGAAAGCGCTTCTTCATTCAATTCCACGCATGGAAGATGATGTAGAAGTATTAAATACGATCAAAGGAATTGTGCCTTCTCTTGTAAACATGCCGCGGACAGGCTGTCGTTTCGTTAACCGATGTCCTCATGCAATGGAAGACTGCAGTTCCGTTACGCCTGTTCTTCGCCAGGATTCACAGGGGCATGACGTCGCATGTCTGCTGTATGAAAATAGCTATCCGTCAAAAGGAGTGAAGACAAGCTAATGACTAAAGCGGTGAAAGATGTATTGCTAGAAGTTCAGCATTTAAAAACCTACTATCCTATTCACGGGGGATTTCTTCGAAAGAAAATTGGTGATGTAAAAGCAGTTGACGGTATTTCCTTTGCGATTCGAAAAGGAGAAACGCTCGGTCTGGTAGGAGAATCTGGCTGTGGAAAATCCACGGCAGGAAGAACGATTCTAAGACTGTTGGAACCAACTAGCGGAAAAATTATTTTCGATGGTAAAGATATCACAGAAGCAAAAGGAACTTCTCTCCGTAAAATTAGACAAGATTTCCAAATGGTTTTTCAAGATCCCTATGCTTCCCTCAATCCAATGCAAATGGTTGGAGATGTTATTTCTGAACCAATTCGGAATTTTACAGGAAAATCAACCAATCAATTAAAATCAGAAGTTATGAATCTACTTACAAAAGTAGGGTTACCGGAAGATGCATACTATAAATATCCTCACGAATTTTCCGGTGGACAGCGTCAGCGTATTGGAATTGCACGTGCACTTGCACTTCGTCCAAAACTTATTATTGCTGATGAACCGGTATCGGCACTCGATGTTTCTGTCCAATCACAAGTTTTAAACCTTCTAAAAGAACTTCAACAAGAATTCGACCTAACCTTTTTATTTATTGCCCATGATTTGAGTGTTGTTAAACATATGAGTGACCGTATCGGTGTTATGTACCTAGGCGGTTTAGTGGAAATTGCTGATAAAAAAAGTCTATACGCAGAGCCATTGCACCCTTATACGCAAGCGCTTGTATCGGCTATACCTGAACCAGATCCGCGAAAGAAAAAACAGCGTATTATTTTACAGGGAGATGTGCCAAGTCCAATTGATCCGCCAAAAGGCTGTGCGTTTCATCCTCGCTGTATACATGCAATGGCAGAGTGCAGCCAAACGAAACCTGCCTTAAAGGAGGTGAGACCTGGCCATCAAGTAGCTTGCCATTTATATAACTCGTAAAAGCTACATACGAACAGATTATTAGTTAAACAGGGGGAACGTCATGATGAAAAAGAAATCGTTTTTATCACTTGTTTCCATTTTGCTTGTGCTATCGCTTTTTCTAGCGGCATGCAGCGGTGGAAGCAGTTCTTCATCTTCTAGTAATAAAGAAGGCGGAGAAACAAAAACTGAAAGTGCAAAAACAGACAAGCCAAAAGATGGCGGAACGATTACGTATGGGATTGACGGAGCGCCGGAAGGGCTTTTTGAGTATGCATTGTATGGTAGTGCATATGATAGCCAAATCTTAGAATTTATCAATGAAGGTCTCTTTACTTATGATAAGAAATTAAAGATTAAATCTGACTTAGCTACTTGGGACGTGAGTGGTGATAAACTAACTTACACGTTTAAATTAAAAAAGGGCATTAAGTGGCATAATGGAGATCCATTAACTGCAGATGATTTTAAATATACGTATGAAACGATTGCTGATAAAGACTATACAGGTCCGCGCTATGTAAACGTTGAGCATATTAAAGGCGCTCAAGAATATCACGACGGCAAAGCGGATTCTATTTCTGGAGTTGAAGTAGTAGATCCGCAAACATTTAAAGTAACGTTTAAAGAAGTTCGTGTAAATAACTTAGACAATCTATGGCCGTATCCAATGCCGAAAAAGTACTATGAAGGAATTGCTGTAAAAGATCTTGCAGAGTCCAAACAAGTTCGTAAAGAGCCAATTGGTGTTGGGCCGTTTAAAGTGAAAAAAGTAGTAGCAAGTGAATATGTCCAAATGGAGCGTAATGATGATTATTGGAAAGGTAAGCCTCATCTTGATGGTGTTGTTGTAAAAGTACTGGATCCATCTGTTTCCGCCGGAGCATTGAAAAAAGGCGATGTCGACATTATGGATGTTCGTCCAGCTGATTTAGGTCAAGTTGAAAAAGCAGAAAACTTAGACTTTTTGGAAGGGAAATCAACTAGTTATTCGTATATTGGTCTACGATTTGGACATCGTGATCAAAATGCCGGTAAAAACGTAGATGATTACGAAAAGTTCAAAGACCTAAAACTTCGTCAAGCATTGCTTTATGCAATAGATAGAGAAGCAATGGTAAAAGCATTTATGAACGACAAAGCGGTTGTTTCTAATACAGTTATTCCATCTGTATTCTGGATTGCTGCTGACCAAAAAGATTTAACAAAGTACAAGTATAGTCCAGAAAAAGCTAAAAAATTATTAGCTGAAGCTGGTTATAAAGATAAGAATAATGATGGTTTTGTAGAAGATCCAAACGGAAAACCATTTACGATTTCATTCGGTCACTATGCTGGTCCAGCCAACTTCGAGGGTCGTGCGAAGGCTATTATGCAAGCATGGAATGATATTGGTATTAAAACAAAATTAGCAACGGGTTCACTTGTTGAATTTAACTTGTACAATGAAATGAAAGATAACGACGATAAGGCCTTAGAAGCGTTCTTTGGTTCTTGGGACACTGGTTCAGATCCAGACCCTACAGGATTATGGAGCTCTAATGCTGAATGGAACTATGGACGTTGGGTAAATAAGGAATCTGACGAAATGCTTAAAGACGGTTTGAGTGAAAAATCATTTGATGATAAATACCGTAAAGATGTATATGTAAAATGGCAAAAATTCTTTAATGAGCAGCTGCCAGCACTTCCTTTATGGGAAAATATCAATATTTATGCTGTGAATAAGCGTGTGAAAAACGTAACTCTAGATCCATCAACGGTAGTTGTAGATCCGGAGAAATGGTCTGTAACAGAATAAATATTTTACATGTAAAGGAGAGTCAACGATGCTGCAATACTCACTAAGACGTATTTTAGGGATGATTCCAATGTTGATTCTGATTTCCTTTGTTGTGTTTTCCCTGGCAAAAATGATGCCAGGGGACCCTTTTGGGGGAGAAATCAACCCTAGTAATACAGATCCAAAATACATTGAGGAAATGCGCGATAAGCTAGGATATAACGATCCTATCTACGTTCAATATTGGAACTGGGTAAAGGGAGTGGCACAAGGAGATTTAGGAAAGTCAACAACTCATAAGTTACCGACATTAGATATTATTTTAGAGCGTATGCCTAATACGATCTTTTTAGCTTTGACTTCGCTTTTAATTACGTATGTGTTTGCATTTATTTTAGGTATGTATGCAGGAAGAAAACCGTATACCTTAGCAGATAACTTTATTGCAGGATATAATTACTTTGCATTAGCGGTTCCATCGTTTATCGCAGGGATTGTAGGCATTTATTTATTTTCCTTTCAGTTAGGCTGGTTTCCATTTAGCGGTTCTGTTGAAGTAGGATTGAAAGAGGGATCATGGGAATTTATTCAAAGTAGAATTCATCACGTTATATTACCCGCGCTGATTCTTGGCTTGATGTCGACCGCGCAATATACCCAATTTTTGCGTAATGATATTATTGAAAACAGTCGCAAAGATTTTGTGCGCACAGCTAGAGCAAAAGGGACAAAAGAATCTAAAATTTATAATGTTCATATCTTACGCAACTCAATGATTCCGCTTATTACGTTTTTAGGGTTTGATCTTGTAACAATCATTAGCGGTTCTATCATTACAGAGACAATCTTTACGTATCCAGGAATTGGAAAGCTATTTGTTGACTCTGTAGCAACTCGTGACTACTCAGTTATGATGTCGCTTACAATGTTGTTTTCAATTTTAACCCTGGTTGGGAATCTGGTTGCTGATTTGTTATACGGCGTAGCAGATCCGCGTATTCGTTTGGATTAGGAGGAGAAAGTATGGAAATTGTAACGAAAAAAGATGTACAGCCAGAAGTGAATATGAAAGCTCCTAAAAACCTTTCTCCATGGGCGATTGCGCGAAAGAAGTTTGTTAAAAATAAATTAGCCATGATAAGTTTAGCTTTCATGATTGTGATTACGCTTCTTGCCATTTTTGCACCGCTGCTTACAAAAGCAGATATTACACGTATCGACTATATGGCGATGAATGCAGCGCCTTCTAGTGAGCATTGGTTTGGAACAGATACAAATGGGCGAGACGTATTTGCACGTACATTGTATGGAGGAAGAACTTCGTTACTGATTGGAGTTGCTTGTACAACACTCGTTATTTTAATCGGAACTCTTATTGGTTCGGTTGCGGGTTATTACGGAGGCAAAGTGGACCAATTCTTAATGCGTTTTACAGACTTTGTATTAAACTTTCCCCTAATTGTTTTCGTTGTAGTGTTAAATACAATTCTAATTGGAAAGATTTCAGGCGTTTGGACGCTCATTCTAGTTGTTAGTTTCTTAAGCTGGGGAAGTACGGCCCGGCTGGTGCGAAGCAAAGTCTTGGCTGAAAAAGAAAATGAATATGTGCTTTCAGCTGTTTCCATTGGGTGCAGCCCGTTTAAAATTATCTTTAAACATTTGCTGCCGAATGTGTTTTCAACGATTGTGGTTCAAGCCAGTTTGCAGATGGCTATCCTTATTGTGTTTGAGTCAGCGATTAGCTTTATCGGTTTTGGCGTGCCGGCTGATACGCCAAGCTGGGGGAATATGCTGACAGAAGCAAGGGAATCAGATGTGCTGCAGAATAAGCCTTGGATGTGGGTTCCGCCAGGCTTAGCTATTACATTTACAATCCTAGCTATCAACTTCATTGGTGAAGGATTAAAAGATGCTTTAAATCCAAAATCTCTTCGTTAAAAATCTATCACAAAAGTGTGATAGATTTTTTTAGGTTTGTCAGACCTCCTGACAAACCTATTACTATAGAAGAAACTCGGATTTTTTTCTGCTTATAGCGGTGGATATAGCTCATGAAGCCTTTAGCAATCATCAGCACTCTCGGTATGTCCTAGCTTTGAAATAATGGCATTTGAATAATAAACAAGAACGAAGGCTTTTCATAATTAATTTTTAGAAAAATAACATCATTTGGAATAAAAATTCCTTTCTCTGCCTATACTGATGGATAACAAACAGATAGTAAGTGAGGGGTAAATTATGCTATATCTTCATGATGTATGGGTTAATTGGTTTGAAGGCGAAGAAAACGGTTATAATGTGTGTCATTTCCATGAGTGGAGAAAAGATGATTGTGTAGAACTGCTCGATCAAGCACCGTTATTAAAAGTAAATCCGCTTTTATTTCATTACATTGAAAATGATCTTTCCGAGCTACCTCAACAACTACTACAAGATGTCTATCAGAAAGCATACATTCGGAAAAATCATGAACGCACGCAGGTTGAATATTGTTTTATTGTTACAGATGGAACGAATATTTTAGCAATTGATACGATGGGATATCATATTCCGATCCGAAAAAGCCGCTTAATTCCAAGACAAGAACAGTTAGTCTATGAGATGATTGCGGATCAAGAAGAGCTAGAATATAAGTTCAGTGAAGACGAGCTAAATAAAAAAGAGCATCATATTCTTTCACCGTCTCCTGAAACGATGAGAGGACTAACACGTAAAGAACGTCAGCTAAAACAGCTGTTATTTATGGCACTTGATCAGCTACATACAACAAAAAATACAGCTCAAATCCGCTACTGGTACACAGAGTGGAATCCAACGAAATACGAAGACATTCAAGAGATGCCGTTTCAAGACGTATGGAATCAGCTATACGATGAAACGAAGTCAGGGTGGTCGCCGAAACATAAATTATTATGCGAGCGCTTAGTAAAAGGACAACCTTTCTTTGAAAAACTTTGGGAAATTGAACAAGAGCCAAAAGTTAATTAAAAAAACGACTGCATAGCAGTCGTTTTTTTTAACGTTTACGGCCAATTCCCATTGCATTTCGCATTTTGCGAAGCATTTTATTCGCCGTTGCATTTGCTTTATCGGCACCTTGATCTAAAATATCATCTAGCTCGCTAGAATCAACTAATTCATAATATCTTTCTTGAATTGGAGCGAGTGCTTCAGCTACTACTTTAGCTGTGTCAGCTTTAAAGTCACCATAACCTTTGCCTTCATACATTGCTTCAATGTCTTCGATTGATTTATTGGCTAGGATTGAATAAATACTTAATAAGTTTGAAATACCTGGCTTATTTTCCTTATCGTAGCGCACAATACCTTCTGAATCCGTTACGGCACTTTTGATTTTCTTTTCAATTGTTTTAGCGTCATCTAAAAGCGTAATAAAAGCTTTTTGGTTTGGATCAGACTTGCTCATTTTTTTCGTAGGATCTTGAAGGGACATGACGCGTGCGCCTACTTTTGGAATACGTACTTCAGGAATAGTGAAGATATCATTGTATTTTTTGTTAAAGCGCTCAGCTAAGTCACGGGTTAATTCTAAATGCTGCTTTTGATCTTCCCCAACTGGAACCAAATCGGTGTTGTATAAAAGAATATCAGCGGCCATTAGTGGAGGATAAGTTAATAATCCTGCTGATACTGCTTCTTTTCCAGCGGACTTATCTTTAAACTGAGTCATACGCTCAAGTTCACCGATATACGCTACGCACTGTAACATCCATCCCGCTTCTGTGTGAGCAGGCACTTCCGATTGAATAAATAAAGTCGATTTTGCTGGATCAATTCCTACCGCTACATACAGAGCAGCAAGGCTGCGAATGTTTTTACGAAGTGCTAAACGATCTTGAGGCGTTGTAATCGCATGTTGATCTACAATACAAAAATGACAATTATAGTCATGTTGAAGTTCAACAAATTGCTTCATCGCTCCAATGTAGTTACCTAAAGTGATTGTACCGCTTGGTTGAATACCTGAAAAAATTGTTTTCATCAAATCTTCCTTTCATCTGCACGTATATGCTGCTAATTTACGGATACAACATAAAAAGGCCCATCCGCTCCTAGCTTAAGCTAGGGGCGAATGGACCGCGTTGCCACCCTAATTAGCACACATAATTGTGAACTATCTTTATTCATGTAACGTTGAGGTCAACGTTCAAGCTTTGCACTTGAAAGCTCCAAAGTCCATTCTGCAGGTTTCAATGTTTGTTCTCACCAGCCACAAACTCTCTAAGAATGAAAATTCTGCATACTACTCTTTTTCACAGCTTTAATTATATAGTTATTCGTTATTATAACGCGAAAAAGCAGGAATTTAAACATCTTATCGCTAAAAAGTTTTATAAGACAATTTACTGGAATTTTTCTGCGGCAAAAAAAGACAAGAACCGTTTAATTAAAGCATTTCTTGGTGAAAATTTGGTGGAGGATTTGGTAAAAATCTTTTATTTAGTATTTCTAATAACTTTGTAATACTATTGTAATACCTATACTACAAAAAAGATTTTAGACGTCAGACAAGTAGGCACAATCCTTATAAGATAAGGTTTTTTTCCTTATGATAAAAAAATACCATTAAATAATAGTATTGCAATAAATTTTTAAAATATTTATAATAGGCGTAACAAACATATTTTTTACAAAGGTATTACAATTTCTTAATTTTTCAGAAAACACAAAATAGACAATGTTTTGTTTCAATTAGCGAATTTTGTAATGAATGAGTCTTCTACATATTAAGCGCATACATTGGATTTACAGCATGTAAACAATTGATGACAGTTTCATAGGGTAGAAGAATAATTTTGCAGTGAGTTCTTTAACGCTCTACTATATGAAAAAATAACTGATTATTTTGTATTGAAAGATGATTAAGAAATTAGTGCATATCAAAAAAATATGGTTGCCACACAAACAAAATTTAATAGGGGGTAACATGCAATGAAGAAAAGGTTGTCGATTCTTTTCAGTTTGCTGCTTGTCATGAGCTTGTTTTTAGCTGCATGTGGATTTAACAAAGAATCTGGTGGCAGTAGTAGCGGAGGCAATGATAGCGGAAAAGCTAAAAGCCAAGATCTGCGTGTAAATATCAAAACAGAACCGTTTTCTCTAAACCCAGGTTTAGCAAATGATAGTGTATCGGGTGCTGTTTTAAGACAAACTTTTGAAGGTTTAACTCGTCTAGGTAAAGATGGTAAGCCTGAAGAAGCAATGGCGAAAAAAATTGATGTAAGTGATGATGGGTTAGTTTACACATTTAAATTAAGAGATGCTAAGTGGTCAAACGGTGACCCTGTAATAGCAAAAGACTTTGAATATGCTTGGAAATGGGCTTTAGATGCTAAAAATGAATCCCAATATGCTGAACAGCTTTATTACATCAAAGGTGGAGAAGCTGCTAATAAAGGTACCGGAAGTATGGATGATGTTGGTATTAAAGTAGTAGATGATAAAACTTTACAAGTAACTTTAGAACATCCGACAACTTACTTTTTAGAGTTAACAGCTTTCTATACGTACTACCCGGTTGATAGTAAAGTTGTAGAAAAAAATCCTAAATGGTATACAAATGCTGGAGATAATTACGTAACAAATGGTCCTTTTAAAATGACTCAGTGGAAGCATAACGACAAAATTGTTTTAAAACCTAGCGAAAATTATTGGGACAAAGATGCTGTAAAATTAAAAAATATTGAAATGTATATGATTAACGATAATGCTACTGAGCTTTCTATGTTTGAAAAAGGTGAACTAGATTGGGCTGGTAACCCTGCAGGGCAACTTCCTCAGGATGCAATTCCACAATTAAAAGATAAAGGAAATCTTAATGTTAACGTAAAAACAGGAACATACATGTATAAGTTTAACACTGAAGATAAAGCATTAAGTAATGCTAACGTTCGAAAAGCTTTAGCTTATGCAATTAACCGTAAAGCAATTGTGGAAAATGTAACTAAAGCTGAACAAGTTCCAGCAACTGCTATGGTGCCTGCACAAGCATATGGTGAGAAGAAAAATAATTTATTTAAAGATAATGATGTAAAAAAAGCGAAAGAACTTTTAAACAAAGGTTTGAAAGAGATGGGATTGTCTAAACTTCCTCCAATTAAAATTTCTTATAACACAGACGAAGGGCATCAAAAAGTAGCACAAGCCGTTCAAGATATGTGGAAGAAAAATCTAGGTGTAGACGTCCAACTTAATAACCAAGAGTGGAACGTTTATATTGATGAATTAAATAAAGGGAATTTCCAAATTGGCCGTATGGGTTGGATAGCAGATTTTAATGATCCAATTACATTCTTAGAAATGTTCGAAGATAAAAACGGTGGAAATAATAACACATTCTGGGAAAATTCTAAATACCAACAGTTACTTGATCAATCTCGTAAAGAGCAGGATCCTAAAAAGCGTTATGACATCTTAAAGCAAGCAGAGAAAATACTTATGACTGACATGCCTGCAGCACCAATTTACTATTATACGGATGCTTGGGTGCAGGATGAAAACTTGAAAGATGTAGTTATGTCTTCAACTGGAGATATTCAGTTTAAATGGGCTCACTTTAAGTGAAAATAACGAACTTTTAAGAGAAAGTATATGGGAGAAATCCCATATACTTTTCTGCTTGAATAAGTAGTGGATGTTAAATTATGGAGGTGTGTATGATGGTCAAATATATAGGGAAAAGAGTAATCTATATGTTACTATCATTATTTTTAATTGTCTCAGCTACGTTTCTCTTAATGAGAGCGGCACCAGGAGGGCCATTTTCCGGAGAGAAAAAGCTTCCGCCAGAGATTATTGCAAATCTAAATAAATTTTATGGTTTAGATCAACCTTGGTATATCCAATATGTGGATTATTTGAAATCTGTAAGTACTTGGGATTTTGGACCTTCTTTTAAATATAAAGGTCAAACAGTTAACGATTTAATAAGCAGTGGATTTCCGGTTTCATTTATGTTGGGAATGGAAGCTATTTTAATAGCACTAGCTATTGGAGTTGTTCTAGGAGTCTTCTCAGCGATGAAGCACAATAAATGGCAAGATTATGCTGCAATGGTTATTGCCGTTCTAGGCATTTCTGTACCAAGTTTTATTATGGCAACTCTTCTTCAATACACATTAGCAATGAAGTTAGACCTGTTTCCAGTAGCACGTTGGGAATCGTGGGCTCACACTGTTTTACCCGCATTAGCATTGGCTGCTACGCCTATGGCATTTATTGCACGACTTACTCGTTCAAGTATGCTTGAAGTATTGAGCAATGACTATATGAGAACTGCTAAAGCAAAAGGGTTAAGTAGAGGTGCTATCATAATAAGGCATGCAATAAGAAATGCTATGTTACCGGTAGTCTCTTATTTAGGCCCTTTAACCGCAGGGATTTTAACAGGTAGTTTCATTATTGAAAAGATTTTCGGAATTCCTGGATTAGGATTACATTTTGTTACTAGTATTACGAACCGGGACTACACAGTGATTATGGGAGTTACAGTATTTTATAGTATTTTGCTTCTAGCTTCAGTATTACTTGTAGATATTCTGTATGGTCTGATTGATCCACGCATTAAGTTAAGTGGTGGAAAGAAAGGGGCTTAATTAAATTATGCAACAGATTCCTAAAGACATGTTTGAACCAGCATCCGTAGATTTAAGTGAAGCAGAAAAGATTTCTAGACCAAGTTTATCTTTTTGGAAAGATGTACGTTTGAGATTCAGAGAAAATAAACTGGCTATGTTTGGAGTAATTCTCCTGATATTAATTGTTTTCATGGCTATATTTGGGCCCATGATGACTAAATACGATTATGCAACTAACGACTTAGTTAATGCTAACAAACCACCTTCATCAGAGCATTGGTTTGGAACGGATGATTTAGGTAGAGATGTATTTACAAGAACATGGGAAGGAGCTCGCATTTCCCTATTCATTGGTTTATCTGCAGCATTAATTGATTTATTTATCGGTGTAGTATGGGGCAGCATTTCTGGTTACCGTGGCGGACGCACGGATGAAGTAATGATGCGATTTGCAGACATCTTATACGGAGTTCCATATTTATTGCTTGTTATTCTATTAATGGTTGTATTTGATCAAGGTTTAGGAACTATGATTATAGCTATGACTCTAACTGGTTGGATTAATATGGCTCGTATTGTCCGTGGTCAAGTAATGCAGTTGAAAAACCAAGAGTACGTAATGGCTTCACAAACATTAGGTGCAAATACTAATAGAATTTTATTCAAGCATTTGATTCCTAACTCTATGGGGCAAATTTTAGTTACAATGACATTAACAATCCCTTCTGCAATCTTTACAGAAGCATTTTTAAGCTACTTGGGACTAGGCGTTCCGGCACCGCTTGCAAGTTGGGGAACAATGGCTTCCGATGCTTTACCAGCTCTAGAGTACTATCCATGGAGATTATTCTTCCCAGCTACGTTTATTTGCTTGACTATACTAGCATTTAATGTAGTAGGTGATGGGTTACGAGACGCGTTAGATCCAAAATTACGTAAGTAAGGAAGTGAACTCATATGTCACGTTTATTAGAAGTAAAGAATTTAGCTGTATCATTTAAAACATATGGCGGTGAAGTACAAGCCATTCGCGGCGTTAACTTCCACTTAAATAAAGGTGAAACGCTAGCAATTGTTGGTGAGTCAGGATCTGGTAAAAGTGTAACTTCACAAACGATCATGCGCCTTATCCCGATGCCTCCTGGCCGAATCAAAAGCGGTGAAATGCTGTTTGACGGCATTGATTTAGCAAAGAAAACGGATAAAGAAATGGAAGCTATTCGCGGTAAAGATATCGGTATGATCTTCCAAGATCCGATGACTTCTTTAAATCCGACGATGAAAGTTGGAGCTCAAATTGGTGAAGTCGTAATCAAGCATTCCAAAGTGTCTAAAGCAGAAGCGAAAAAACGTGCGGTCGAGTTATTAACGCTTGTAGGGATTCCTTTTCCAGAACAGCGTGTGAATCAATATCCGCATGAATTCAGCGGCGGGATGAGACAGCGTGTTGTTATTGCAATGGCTCTTGCTTCTAATCCGAAGTTACTAATCGCTGATGAACCAACAACGGCGCTTGATGTAACAATTCAAGCTCAAATTTTAGAGTTGATGAAAGACATTCAGAAAAAAACGGATACATCTATTATCTTTATTACCCATGATCTTGGTGTAGTAGCAAATGTAGCAGATCGAGTAGCTGTTATGTACGCTGGTCAAATTGTTGAAATGGGCACAGTCGATGAAGTGTTTTATGATCCAAAACATCCCTATACGTGGGGACTGCTAGCTTCTATGCCAAGCTTAGATAACGAGGCGGAAGAAGAGCTTGCTGCTATTCCTGGAACGCCGCCAGATTTAACGAATCCTCCAAAGGGAGATGCATTTGCAGCGCGAAATCCATACGCAATGAAAATTGATTTTGAGCAAGAACCTCCAATGTTCAAAATATCTGATACGCACTATGCGAAAACTTGGCTGTTACATCCCGATGCACCAAAAGTAGCGCCGCCTGCTTCAGTTCAGCGCCGCCTGCGTAAAGTTGATAATGTATACAGTACACCTGTACTCGTAGCAAAGGATGGTGAATAACATGACAGATAAATTATTAGAGATTAAAGGGTTAAAGCAGCATTTTTTCACAAGCAAAGGAACAATTAAAGCAGTTGATGGTCTGACATTTGACATCTTCCGCGGAGAGACATTAGGGCTTGTAGGTGAATCCGGTTGCGGAAAGTCAACAACAGGCAGAACGATTATTCGTCTATACAACGCTACTAGTGGTGAGGTGCTATTCAATGGCGAAAACGTACATGGTCGTAAATCTCGCTCGGAGCTTAAAAAATTCAATCGTAAAATGCAAATGATTTTCCAAGATCCATATGCGTCGCTTAACCCTCGTATGACCGTAGCAGATATCATTGCAGAAGGCATTGATATTCACGGCTTAGCCAAGACCAAAAAGGAGCGTATGGCAAAGGTTCACGAGCTTCTTGAAACAGTGGGGCTTAACAAAGAACATGCCAATCGCTATCCACATGAGTTTAGTGGCGGCCAGCGTCAGCGTATCGGTATTGCAAGAGCACTGGCAGTAGAACCTGATTTTATCATCGCAGATGAACCAATCTCAGCTTTGGACGTATCTATACAAGCTCAAGTTGTTAACTTAATGAAGAAGTTACAGCGTGAACGTGGACTAACATATTTATTTATCGCCCATGATTTGTCAATGGTAAAATACATCAGTGACCGCATCGGCGTTATGTACAGGGGTAAGATTGTAGAGCTTGCACCAAGTGATGAACTTTATAGAAACCCTGTTCATCCATATACAAAAGCGTTGCTTTCAGCTATTCCGCTTCCCGATCCTGACAGTGAAAAAACGCGTCAGCGCAAAATTTATGATCCAAGTATCCATGACTATAACGGTGAAGAACCGGAGCTTAGAGAAGTATCTCCAGGTCACTACGTGTCTTGTTCTCAAGCAGAGTTTGCCACATATACAACATAACAAAAACGATCTCACAACGAGGTCGTTTTTTATTTAGTTATCAAAGAACGCTAAACTTTAAATTGGAAAAAACATGTAAGAACAAGTAACATTAGCGCTTTACAGGTATTATACAATACAGGATTAGAAAATACTATTGAAAATTTTCAGAATTTTATATTTAAGACAAAATATCTATGTGTAAACCTTATAACTAAAGGAATATAAATGATTAATAATGTTTTGATTTGAATAATAATTCAAGAATATAAAAAGAAGGTAGACGCACGTCTACCTTCTTTTTATAAATCTGCTAAGATATCGCCGTCTTTACGATTTTTGTCAATTTTTAATACTTGATCTGCCGGCTGATAAGAGGCACCATATATTTCTTTGTCTTTGTACGTATGAATTAACTCGTACGTTTTTTTCATTTTATTTAAAATGCTTTCCTCTGTTTCAGAGGTAGGAGACCAGTATAGGATTTCCATCTGATTAATTTCATTTGTAGCTAATGAGCGGCGGTTATAGCCGATTGTTTGAGCATGCTTAAAGTCTGCACGTTTATAAAAATGCAGTCGTTTTGCTGAGTCTGAATCTTTGTAGTCCACAGGCTCTACTTCTAAGATAATTGGTTTGTTATGCTGTTTTAACTCATCAATTAATTTACCGCCAAGCCCTTGACCTCTAGCGTCTTTTGAAACAAAGAGGTAATCAATAAAAATAAATTGGTCTGTTTCCACGTACATTAATACGTGATGAGGTCCTTCATTTTTATGATAAATATCGCTGCGTTCTTGTAAAAGCGTTTCGATATGCTTCTTTGATTTCATTTCTTCAATGGGAAAATATTGACTTAGTTTTTCATACCAATTCATAGCATCCTCCTACTGATCTTTTCATGATGATGTTCATAATAGTGTTTAAACAGTTATCTTATCTTTACCCTTTTTAGGGAAAAGTAAGCATCTATAATTGAAAATATAGACTAGAAAAAGATAGATTATTCATAATAATTAAATAATTATAGTGGTATAAAAACATATAATGGTGAAAATGAGTTTAGTTATATTTAAATCGTAAGTTTATTTGTGAAAATCACAAATAAACTATCGCATTTTTTGTGATTTTTGATAAAATGAACAAAGTGAAGTTTTTTTAATATTGTATTTTATAGATGTAATAGCGGTAAAAGTGCAGGTTTGGAACTTGCAGCATAAGATTTTTAGTACATACAATCTCTGGAATTATTTAGCTGGAAAATAACGTAATGCTACACAAGTAGCCGCTATTAAATGAAATGGACATGTTAGGAGAGAGAATTATGCAAGGGAACACGCAAAAAAAAGAATTAAGCCGTGGACTTGAGGAAAGGCATATTAGCTTAATGTCTTTAGGTGCAGCTATCGGAGTTGGACTGTTTTTAGGTTCTGCATCCGCTATTCGGTTAGCGGGTCCTGGTATTCTTATCATGTATGGAATCAGTGGTCTTATTATGTTTTTTATTATGAGAGCGCTAGGTGAAATGGCCGTACAAAATCCAGTAGCCGGTTCTTTTAGCAAGTATGCTAACGATTATTTAGGATCACTCGCTGGTTATTTAACAGGCTGGAACTACTGGTTTATGTGGATTATTACATGTATGGCTGAAATTACAGCCGTTGGAGTATATATGGATTTTTGGTTCCCGGGTGTACCTCAGTGGATATGGGCACTCGCAGCGCTCGTTATCATGACAGGTGTTAACTTTTTAGCTGTAAAAGCATATGGTGAACTGGAGTTTTGGTTTTCTCTTATTAAAGTAGTAACGATTATCCTTATGATTGTGCTTGGACTAGGCATGATTATCTTTGGAATTGGAAATGGCGGCATTGCAACAGGAATCAGTAATTTATGGAATCACGGTGGCTTTTTCCCGAATGGTATGAAAGGTATTCTTTTATCACTTCAAATGGTTATGTTTGCTTACCTTGGTATTGAAATGATTGGGGTAACGGCAGGAGAGGTGAAAAATCCTGAAAAGACATTAACAAAAGCCATTGATAATGTACTGTGGAGAATTTTGATTTTTTACGTGGGAGCACTGTTTGTTATCATGTCTATTTATCCTTGGCCAGAGATCGGAACACAAGGAAGTCCATTTGTTTTAACATTTGATAAAGCTGGAATTCCCGCTGCAGCAGGGATTATAAACTTTGTAGTGTTAACAGCGGCTTTATCTTCTTGTAACAGTGGAATTTTTAGTACAGGCCGTATGTTATTTAATTTAGCTCAGCACGGGGAAGCTCCAAAACGCTATGCCAACTTAACAAAAGGCGGCGTGCCTGGTGCAGCAGTTATTGCTTCAGCTGTTGTACTGCTAATCGGAGTTGGCTTAAACTATGTTGTTCCTGATAAGGTATTCACCTGGGTGACGAGTATTGCCACTATTGGGGCGATTTGGACATGGGGAATTATTTTACTTTCTCAAATTCGCTTCCGCAGAGGATTAAGCGATCAGCAAGTAAGTGATTTAAAATATAAGCTTCCGTTTTTCCCGTATACGTCGTATCTCGCTCTTGCTTTCTTAGCGGGAGTAGTAGTGGTGATGGGTTTTTCCTCAGATACAAGAATAGCCCTTATTGTAGGTCCGATATGGTTTATTTTATTGGTTGTTGTCTACTATTCAAAAGGTTTTCATAAAAGATAAAAAATAAAGCTCGGACAAAAATAGTTTCGTTGAAGAAAGATCCGAACAAGTTGAATTCTTGATTAAGAATCCAACTTATTCGGATCTTTTTTATGGTGATGGTGAACATAGGTTTACTGTATGCAGGGCAAGGCGCAGACTCCTAGGGAAAAGCGAGACCCTGCAGGAGCGGAAGCAACGAGGAGGCTCGCCCCGGCCGCTCGCGGAAAGCCAAGTCTTCTACGGAAATCAACAGCGGTGTAACGAGCGTGATTCATACGAACTCATATATCCCATTTGTCCATCTTTAGATTGATGTAGTTTTGTCTCAGCAGCATTTTTTTCCAAAAGAAAATGAAGGATTTATTATTTCACTTTTTGCTTTAGTGTGCTAATATATTATATTGTTAAACAAATGAAGAAACAAATAATTTTTACGTGTTAATAGATTAGCATCGAGCTTTCTATCTCAAAAGTTTAAGCTTTTAGAAAGCAAAAGGAGACACAGCAAATGAAAGATAAAAAATGGGGACTTTGGTTTTTAACAGCCTTTGTAGTTGGTAATATGGTAGGCGGCGGAGTATTTATGCTTCCTTCTAATTTAGCAAACGTATCAAGTCCAATTGGTTCAACACTTGCTTGGGTTGCAACAGGTCTTGGCGTGTTCATGATTGCTCTTGTGTTCGGGAACTTAGTCATGAGAAAGCCTGAATTAAAAGGAGGGCCTCAAAGTTATGCAGCGAATCTTTTTTCATCGCCTAAAGCGGGTAAAGTAGCTGGTTATAGCATGGCTTGGGGTTATTGGGCAGCAAACTGGGCTGCAACAGCATCTGTCATTATATCATTTGCAGGATACTTAACAACGTTCTTTCCAGTAATGGAGAGTAAGGATATTTTATTTTCAGTCGGAGATTTTCAATTAGAAGCTGGAAAATTTATTACGTTTTTAGTATGTTCTGTTGTACTATGGGGAATTCAGGCTATTTTGCAGCGAGATATCAATAGCGCCGGTAATATTAACTTTATCACAACGGCAGCTAAAATTATTGGATTCGGTTTATTTATTGTTGTGGCGCTATCCCTATTTAGCGCATCCAACCTGGTCAGTACAGAATTTGTTAATTCAAAGGGTATAAATGTAGGATTAGGAAGTCAGGTCAATGGAGCAGCCATTGCTACGCTGTGGGCGTTTATCGGAATTGAATCAGCTGTACTGTTATCTAATCGTGCAAAATCACAAAAAGTAGTAAAGAAAGCAACGCTGCTTGGATTATTAATCTCAATGGTTATCTATGTAGGGATTACGCTTCTAGCTATGGGGATTCTTTCGACAGCTCAGCTTCAGCAGTCTCAAAAGCCTTTGGTAGATACGTTAGAAATGGTTATTGGACATAAAGGTGCTTACGTAATGGCCATTTTAGCACTTATATCTTTACTAGGTTCTACGGTTGGATGGATTGTTGTTAGTGCAGAAGTTCCTTATCAAGCAGCAAAATCAGGGTTGTTTCCCCAGTGGTTTGCTAAAACGAATCAGAACAATAGTCCAGCCCGTTCACTAACATTAACAAATGGCTTAACACAGTTGTTTTTGTTTGCGACTATTTCAGGCACAGTTTCGCAAGCCTATAATTTCGCTATCGTTGTAGCTACTCTCGCTTATTTAGTTCCTTATTTCGTGACGACAGTTTATCAACTAAAGCTTATTGTGACGGGTGAGACATACGATACCATTAAAGGATCGCGAGTAAAAGACGGAATTATTGCTTCGTTAGCACTTATTTATTCGCTATGGGTGATTAAGACAGGGACAGCTGACTTAAAAACATTTTTCCTAGGTATTGGCTTATTTGTAATCGGGCTTTTACTGTATCCTATCTTAATGAGACGAGGAAAAAGCACATCAGCTATTAAATAAATAAGGAATTATTTCAAAAGCCTTGCAGAAAAGTCATTTCTTCTGCAAGGCTTTTTTAGTGACTGAAAAATTCGAGGAATTTGTGAAAGAAAAAAAATAATAAAAAAATGAAACTAATCTACAGGTTTATTCGTAATAGTAGTGTGGTAAATAAATAATGAGGAAAATCGGTAATGAAAATAATGACAGTGAAGGAACGAACTAATGTACTAGTTCACTTTAAAAAGTATATCATTCCGATGAAGTTTATAGTATAATGCAAATAGATATTATTTTTTAAAAGTAATTATAAAGTAGTATCGATTTTCATTATCAGTCATTAAATATTTACACTCGTTGAAGTTTGTATAAAACAACATGATTTACAGTTCATGTTTTGAATGTTATGACCGATTATGATAGAAGGAGTGAAGGAGTAAATGGTTACATTATATACATCACCAAGTTGTACATCTTGTCGTAAAGCGAAAGCTTGGTTAGAGGAAAATGATATTGGATATACAGAACGTAATATCTTTTCAGAGCCGTTATCAATCGATGAGATTAAAGAAATTTTACGTATGACAGAAGATGGAACAGATGAAATCATTTCAACACGTTCGAAAACTTTCCAAAAACTAGACGTTCAGGTAGACGCTATGCCTTTACAAGATTTGTATGAATTAATTCAGCAAAATCCTGGTCTATTGCGCCGTCCGATTATCATTGATGAAAAACGTCTACAAGTTGGTTATAATGAAGACGAGATCCGTCGTTTCTTACCACGTAAAGTGCGTACTTTCCAACTTCGCGAAGCTCAAAGACTTGTGAATGGTTAATTTTTATATTTGTCTGTTTAAGATTTAAATAAGAAACCAACCAAGTAACGTTTGCTTGAAGTTGGTATATAAAAAATAAGCAGCAGGGAGCCAAATGGCCTCTGCTGCTTATTTTTTGTCGAAATAGCAGGGAAAATGAAGTATATATGTAATTAATAAAGAAAGAGAGTAATTAAACACATAAAAGTGGTGGTGAACGGATTGGAGCTTTTACAGCTAAAATATTTCCAAGTAGTTGCTAGACTAGAACATATCAGCAAAGCGGCGGAAGAGCTATACGTATCTCAGCCTGCGCTCAGCAAAACGATTTCACAGTTGGAAAAAGAGCTAGGCATTCGTTTGTTTGATCGAAACGGTAAATACATTAAATTAAATCGGTATGGTAAAGCGTTCTGTGCCAAAGTAGAACGTGCTTTAAAAACATTAGAAGACGCAAAGCACGAGCTAAAGGATATGTCGAACGATCCATGTGAAGAAATTCGTCTTGTTGTATTAGCTAGTTCACATTTACTTCCAGAGCTATTAAGCAGGTTTCGTGAGCAATATCCTCAGGTGCGTTTTCGGCTGATGCAGCATTTGACTAATAGCTATTCACAGCCTGATTTTGATTTATGTATTTCAGCTTTTCCATTAACAACCCGTCAGATCGAACATACTCCTTTGCTTCGTGAATCGATTTTGCTTGCAGTCCCTCTTGATCATCATTTAGCCAAGCAATCACGTGTAAAGTTAAATGAACTTAAAAATGAGAAATTCATTGTGCTAAAGAAAGGGAAAGAGCTAAGAAAAATAACGGATTTGATTTGTAAGGAACAGAATTTTGTACCTCAAATTACGTTTGAAAGCGATGATCCAGCAACAGTGAGAGGTTTGATTAGAGCGAAGCAAGGAATAGGTTTTATTCCTGAAGTGACGTGGGGAGGTTCGACAGGAAAAGATGTAAAACTGCTAAAAATTGAAGAGGAAACATTTGAACGTACTATCTTTTTAGCTTGGAACAATGGAGGCTACGTGACGGATTTACAACAAACCTTCAGGCAGTTTGTGATTGATTACTTTAAACATTTACCTTCCGGTATGCCTCATGAATACATATAAGGATCATGACTAAATGTCATGATTTTTATTTCTTTTTCGAATAAATCTAAAATGAACAGTAGAGAAAAATTGCATTATGTCATTTTTGATATAAGTATATAACTAAAAATGCATAGGTTATTCAACTTTTTTCCTTTACACTATTTTTAAATCATAAAGTAAACGTTTTCAATAATAGGTTGGGGAGGAAGTAATATGATAATCTTCGGTGTAGCGCTGCTGTCTATTTGCATGTTGATAGGGGTAATTGTAGGGGACGCATTAGGAGGGCTGATGGGAGTAGAAGCCAACGTTGGAGGAGTAGGGGTATCCATGCTCCTTCTTGTACTAGCGGTGGATTATTTAAAGAAGAAAAATAAGCTCCAAGTAAAATCCGAAGAAGGCATTGCTTTTTGGGGAGGTATTTATATTCCTATCGTGGTAGCAATGTCTGCACAGCAAAATGTTGTAGCTGCTCTTGATGGAGGAGGCATGGCGATTCTTGCAGGGGTGGTAGTAGTCATAGTAGGCTTTTTATCCATACCATTTATCAGCAGAATAGGAGAGAAAGCGAAGGTAAAAGAACAAGAGATAGAGCTTTCTATTTTACCTAAGGAGCAGATCAAATGATAAATATGATCAAAGAAGGATTAGAAAGTAACGGGCTGATTACGGCATTTGCTATTATTGGGATTGTCATGTATATTGCTTATTTTTTATCAGATAAATTAACAAAAGGAAGAGTTCACGGATCTGCTATTGCTATTATGTTTGGATTAATTCTTGCTTATATCGGTGGAGTGAACACAGGAGGAGAGAAAGGAATTTCGGATATACAGTTATTTTCAGGAATTGGTTTAATGGGCGGGGGGATGCTGCGAGATTTTGCCATTATTGCTACCGCGTTCGGTGCCAATTTCAGCGAAGTCAAAAAAACGGGAATCAGCGGGATTACGGCCTTGTTTTTTGGGGTTTTCTATTCCTTTGTAATAGGTGTAATTATTGCTCTTTGTTTTGGATATAGAGATCCCGTTGCTTTGACCACAATCGGAGGAGGGGCCGTGACCTATATTGTGGGGCCGGTTTCTGGAACTGCGATTGGAGCCTCTTCTGATATTATCGCGTTAAGTATAGCTGTAGGATTAATTAAATCCATTTCAGTTATGATTTTGACACCGGTATTTGCTAAGAAAATCAAATTAAATAACCCTCGTACAGCAATGATCTATGGAGGAGTTATGGGGACGACTAGTGGTGTAGCAGCTGGTTTAGCTGCGACAGATGTAAAACTTGTACCTTACGGAGCCATGACAGCTACATTTTATACAGGTCTTGGTTGCTTGCTCGTACCATCTATTCTTTTTTTACTCACAGAGATTATTTTTTAAGTGTACAAAGTGTTTTATGAATAAAAGACTGCTGTGCTCATTAAACTAAAGAAAAGGCCATACTAAATAAAAATGTTTAGTATGGCCTTTTCTTTATCATTTAGTTGAACGAAAGCTATTAACAGCCATGCCGCTTATCAGCACAACAGCAATTGTTATAAACGGAATAAATGTGCCTAGAGATGTATGGTCTGCAAAGAATGAATGTAGGTTCTGTTCATGCCCAATCATATTTCCAGCAGTATAAGCTAAAATAGCTGCTCCGCCGTAAACAAGCAGGGGAAACCGCTCCATCAAATACAAAATGAGCTTGCTTCCCCAAACAATAATGGGGACGGATACGAGTAATCCGGTAACAACTAAGATAATATTTCCATGAGCTGCGCCTGCTACAGCTATTACATTATCTAGTCCCATTACAATATCAGCAAATACAATCGTTCTTACAGCGGCGCCTAACGTCACACCTGCACGGATTGAAGCTGCATCATCACCTTCTGATACGAGAAGCTTAAAGGCAATAATCACCAATAAAAAACCGCCGATGAGCTGCAAGTAAGGAATAGTTAGTAAATAAACAGCTAAAATAGTAAGTACAATGCGCACTATCACAGCTAAGCCAGTCCCTAAAAAAATAGCTTTATTTCGCTGATATTCAGGTAAGTTGCGGCTTGCTAAGGCAATAACAATAGCGTTGTCTCCACCTAATACAATATCGATACCGATAATAAGAAGAATGGAGGTTATTAATTCTAAATCCAATAGTCTTCCCTCCCAATATGTAAGGATAAGTAGCTCACATTGCTTTATCTGTGTTCATTTTTAACAAAAAGCGTTCATAGGGTAAAGAGATTATGTATATAACAAAGTAAGGTGTAAGGTGGCTATGAGTTGTCAGATTATTTTTTATTTCCTTTCTTTCGCATTTTGTCATAAAATAGATATACAAGGTTCACTCAAATAGTGTATGCTTGTATATCCCAAGTTAGAATGCTTTACAAAGTGAGAAAGTACATGTAATATTGCTTTAACACGGGGGTAAAATAGTCCCTTCATCGTTTAGGGGTAATGTTCGAAATGGCCGGATTACCTTCACTGATTTTTTCGAAGGGAGAGATGATAATGGAAATCGAACGCATTAATGAAAACACAGTAAAATTCTTTGTCACTTACGTAGATATTGAAGAACGTGGATTTGATCGCAATGAAATTTGGTTTAGCCGAGAGCGCAGTGAAGAGCTATTCTGGGAGATGATGGACGAAATTCATCAAGAAGAAGAGTTTGTAGCAGAAGGTCCTCTTTGGATTCAAGTACATGCGCTTGAGAAGGGGCTAGAGGTTATTGTAACAAGAGCACAAGTTTCAAAAGACGGTCAAAAGTTCGAAGTGCCTGTTGGTGAAAATGATAAAATCGATATCCCTGTAGATGGAAAAATTGAAGCGTTGCTTGATCATCAAGCGAATCAAAATAAAAAAGCTGATTTTGAAGAAGAAATTATAGAAGACGAAGGGCTACAGTTCGTCGCACGCTTTCAAGACTTAGAACATTTAATTTCCTTAAGTCACCATTTAGAGTTAGATGATATCATCAACAGCATGTACGTGTTTGAAGGAAAATATTATTTATACGTTGAGTTTACAGATGATGAAGACTTTGTAGCTGAAATTGATAACATTTTAAGTATCATTTTAGAATATGCAAATGAATCAAATGTAACAGTTCATCGTTTAATGGAATATGGAAAAGAATTAATCAGTGAAAATGCACTTGAACAAGTAAAGCAGTATTTTCCTTTACGATAATAGCAGCCGATTTCATGTATATGAAATCGGTCTTTGTTTTGCCCTCTTTTTTGGAAATGCTCTCCGCTCAGATCCAACAATATAGGTGGAAAAAGAAGGCGGTTGGTTCCTACACGAGAAAGTGTAGTGTTAAAATAACAAGTTTGAGGATAATAACGGTATAAAGACCTGTTATTAATGATGAAAGATTGGTTGTAGGATAGGTGAAAACAAGTTGAAAAATAGATTACAGCTTTTAATTTTTGTTATTGGTATTATTGCTTTGCTTTATTTTACAAAAGGGTATTGGGACGGTAAATTTATTGGCGTGCTGAGTATCTTAATTACGATTAGTGTTGTTTTCATCGGTCTTGTTATTTCATTAGAAAACCGTCATCCAACTCAAACGCTAACGTGGCTCGTAGTATTAGGCGGTTTCCCGGTAATAGGGTTCTTTTTTTATTTGTTATTTGGACGCAATACGCGAAAACGGCGCTTATTTGCTAAAAAAGCAAAGCTGGATGAACAGGTGCTTTTAAAGATGGAAAGAGATTCAGGTATATTAGAAAATCACTTTGAACAGTTGGGCACCAGTAGGAAGCAAATGCTGAAGCTAGCCGTCAGGCTTGGCAAGAGTCCAATTTCTTTTTCATCAGATACGCGCGCATTGACGAATGGAAAAGAGACGTTTCACGAAATTATGGAATCATTAAAGCATGCAAGGCATCATATCCACTTAGAGTATTACATCGTACGACATGATCACTTAGGAGAACAAATTAAAGATATTTTAATTCAGAAAGTACAAGAAGGAGTTTATGTACGTTTCTTGTATGATGCTGTGGGCAGCTTTCAGCTTTCACCGCATTATATTCACGAGTTAAGAAATGCGGGCGTAGAAATGATTCCATTCTTACCGGTCAGACTTCCATTTCTCAATAATAAAATCAATTTCCGTAATCATCGTAAAATTGTAGTCATTGATGGAACAATTGGGTTTGTAGGAGGTTTGAACATTGGTGATGAGTATCTCGGGAAAAGTCGGCATTTTGGCTTTTGGAGAGATACTCATTTGATGGTGAAGGGTGAGGCAGTCCGTTCATTGCAGCTTATTTTCTTACAAGACTGGTATTATATGACAGGACAGACGATGCTTACTCAAACGTATCTATCGCCTGATTTAATTGACATTGATATGGAAAAGTGCGGCGGTGTTCAAATGATTGCTGGCGGACCAGACCGTGAGTGGGAAATTATCAAACACTTATTTTTTTCGATGATTACGTCTGCGAAAGAGTCCATTTGGATTGCTTCTCCTTACTTCATACCTGATGAAGATATTTTTACTTCCCTCAAAGTAGCTGCTCTAAGCGGTATAGATGTAAGGCTTCTTGTACCTCAGAAGCCCGATAAAAAAATTGTTTTTCATGCATCACGCTCTTATTTTCCGGAGCTGCTAGAAGCAGGTGTGAAAATTTACGAGTATAAAAAAGGATTTATGCACAGCAAGATTGTGATTGTTGATAGAGAAATTGCCTCTATTGGAACAGCTAACATGGATATGAGAAGCTTTCATTTGAATTTTGAAGTAAATGCTTTTTTATATCGCACAGCTAGTACCCAAAAGCTCGTATATGAATATATGCAAGATTTAGAAGAAACGAGTGAGCTTCACTTTAAAGACTTTGAAAAGCGGCCATTTATACAGCGGCTGTTTGAATCAACAGCCCGTTTGCTTTCACCGCTATTATAATTGCTGTAAACCACATTGCGTATCTGCAATGTGGTTTTTTTCTGAAAGAAAAGGGTTTAGTAGAAAGGTGTCGAATACAAGGATATAGCTCGCTACTATAGGAAGGAGAAATGTACGATTGTTAGTTGCTCAAACAGAAGAAGGCCTCATTTCACTGGCTCAGCGCTTTTCGCTTGAACAGCTTAAGCTATGGAAAAAAGAAAAGCAGTTCTACTGTCCCTCTTGTCAATCCCCTGTACAGTTAAAGGTAGGTACAAAAAAAATCCCTCATTTTGCTCACCTGAAAAACACGTGCGTCGCTCAGCATGAAGGTGAAACAGACTATCATCTTGACGGAAAGCGAAAGTTGTTTCACTGGTTTAGTTCTCATCTTGAAGTCGAGTTAGAAAGTTATCTTCCTGAAATTATGCAGCGTCCAGATCTTCTTATAGATACCCCTTCGCAAAAATATGCAATCGAATTTCAATGTGCGTCCTTATCTTCCTCAGTGTTAACCAAACGTTCTATTCATTATGAGAAAGGAAATTATATGCCTCTTTGGATTATGGGGGCAAAAAGAATGAAGCGCTTATCCACTTATATGTATCAACTTTCTTTTCAAGAGTGGCAGTTTCTTACTCTTTGCGATTATACGCCCACACTTCTTTATTTTTCACCTTCTACTAATCAACTGTTGAAACTTGAACATCTTATTCCTTTTTCGTCTCAGATTTGTTATGCACAGCTTGTCGTGCTCTCTCCTCACGAGCATACCTTTCATGATCTTTTTTCTACACATACACAACCTCAATTTTTCTCTTCATGGATAAAGAAAAAGAAGGCATGGAGAACGCATTATATCCTCTATCCTAATCAGAAGCTTCAGCCTTTTTTACACGCTCTTTATGAAAACAATATTCCTCCCTCTCATATTCCAGCAGAAGCAGGCATGCCGCTGCCTTCTTTATACATGGTTGAAACGTCTGCTACTATATGGCAAACGTGGCTGCTTCTTGATTTAATGCAGCAGAAGCAAGTAGGGGATTTAGTTACAGAAAAAGAGTTGTGCAGGCTATGGCTCTACAGAATTCATCAGAGGCATATTATATTCCGGTCTTTAACCATGGCCCCTGTTGCTGTGGAACAGCCGCTGTTTGAGTATATAGAGGTATTATGCCGGCTAGGGATGCTAACGTATATAACTTCTGGGGTATACAAAATCAGAAGACCTTATACGATTCCAAAGCGAACATCCGATGCTTTTTTAGAAGATGGACAAATGATGAAAAGGTGGTTAAATCAAGCAAAAGAAGTGACATAACCGCTGAAAATCAGTACGCTTAAGAAAGAATCCTTTTTCAAAAGCGTACTGACTTTTGATTAATTCTTTTAAAACAACATACAATAACGAAAGAAATAAAAAGGATTCGCCTTAGAAAAAGCGAACAGTTATAGACAGGTAGAAAAAGATGGAGGGATGACCATGAGTGAACAATCAAAAGTGAAAAAGTTACCAAGTAGAAGCGAGATAAAAGTAGAAGATACGTGGAAACTAGAGGATATTTTTGCTTCAGATGACGCATGGGAAAAAGAATTTGAAGAAGTAAAAGCTCTTATTCCGCAAATGGAAAAATTTAAAGGGAAACTTGGAGAGTCCGCTCAAACTTTATACGACGCTCTTCAAGAGCAAGACGAGCTCACAATGCGCGTTAGTAAACTTTATACATATGCTCACATGCGCTACGATCAAGATACCACTAACTCTTTTTATCAAGGATTAAATGATCGTATTAAAACCCTTTACACTCAAATTGCAAGTGCACTATCGTATGTAACACCAGAAATTTTGTCTATTGAAGAATCAAAAATTAAACAATACATGGCGGAACATAAAGAGCTAAAGTTATACGCTCATGCATTAGATGAAATTACTCGCGAGCGTCCGCACATTTTATCAGAAAGCGAAGAAGCGCTTCTCGCTCAGGCGTCTGAAGTACTAGGATCTTCAAGCAATACGTTTGGAATGTTAAATAACGCAGATTTAGAATTCCCTTCCATTAAAGACGAAAATGGAGAAGAAGTAGAAATTACGCACGGACGCTATATTCGTTTTTTAGAAAGCAGCGATCGCCGCGTACGAGAAGAAGCGTTTAAAGCGGTGTACGAAACGTACGGTAAATTTAAAAATACGTTTGCAAGTACGTTAAGCGGCACGGTGAAGAAAGATAATTTCAGCGCCCGCGTTCGTCACTATAATTCAGCTCGTCACTCAGCTCTTAGCACAAATAATATTCCAGAAGAAGTATACGATAACTTAGTTAAAACAGTGAACGATAATTTGCATTTATTGCATCGATATATTGATTTACGTAAGAAAGTATTGGGAATTGAAGAGCTTCATATGTATGACCTTTATACGCCTTTAGTAAAAGACGTAAAAATGGAAGTAAGCTATGAAGAAGCAAAAGATTATATTTTAAAAGGTCTGAAACCACTAGGTGAAGACTACCTTAATGTGTTAAAAGAAGGATTTGAAAATCGTTGGGTAGATGTTCATGAGAACAAAGGCAAGCGAAGCGGTGCTTATTCTTCAGGAACGTACGGCACCAATCCTTATATCTTAATGAACTGGCAGGATAATGTAAATAACTTGTTTACACTGGCTCATGAATTTGGCCATTCCGTACACAGTTATTACACAAGAAAAACGCAGCCATATCCTTACGGAGATTATTCAATCTTTGTTGCAGAAGTAGCTTCAACGTGTAATGAAGCGCTTCTAAACGATTATTTACTAAAAACAATTGATGATGAAAAGCAGCGCTTGTATTTGCTTAACCATTATTTAGAAGGATTCCGCGGTACGGTATTCCGTCAAACGATGTTTGCTGAATTTGAGCACGATGTGCATGTGCGTGCTCAAAACGGAGAGCCGCTTACACCTGAATTATTAACAAAATTATATTATGACTTAAATAAAAAGTATTTTGGAGACAACTTAGTAATTGACGAAGAGATTGGATTAGAATGGGCTCGTATTCCGCATTTCTACTACAATTACTATGTTTATCAATATGCTACAGGATTCAGTGCAGCAGCGGCATTAAGCAAGCAAATCCTTGAAGAAGGAGATGCAGCTGTTGAGCGTTATGTAGGTTTCTTAAAGTCAGGAAGCTCTGATTATCCAATTGAAGTGTTGAAAAAAGCAGGAGTGGACATGACAACATCTCAGCCTATTGAAGAAGCGCTAGCCGTATTTGAAGAGAAATTAACGGAAATGGAACGTTTATTAAATCAATAAAATTAAAATGAAGCAGGAGATGTATCCTGCTTCATTTTTTAAATCCTCGAAATTTGTTGTGATTGTTAAGCAATGTAAAGATAATAAGAATAGCTAAAAATAAGAGAGGGCCTGCGATAATGAGAGGAACAAGCTGCATAAGAGATAAAATATAGAATAAAAAAGAAAATAAAAGAATAACAACCCCTAGAGTAATTCCAGCAATTTTCATAGTTAACACCTCTATTAAAAGCATAATTGGTTGTACTATATGAGTGAATCTGGCTGTTTATGAAGTTTTTTTATAAAAAAGTGAATAAAATTGAAAAAAGGGGTTGCCAAAAGTCGACATAATTTGCTATAGTATTAATCGTGAAGTTTATCACAAAACAAACATATACCCCTTTGTTTGACCGTGAAAAATTTCTCCCATCCCCTTGTTGTCTTAAGACAAACGAAAAGACTTGGCGAAAGCCAAGTCTTTTTTGTTTAGTCGATGCTTAGGATAAGCATCAACATTTAATAATTAACAGCTCTTTTCAGTACTTCGCCAAAAGGTTCCGTATTTGACAGGAACTCTCTCAACAACTTGCTGAAGCTGAAGTTTTTTCAATTCTTTTTCAGCCTCTTCTAATGATAAACCATACACAACTGCCACTTCTTTTGAAGCAACAAATTGAAAATAGCTTAAAAATGAACGAAGAGGCGGAAGACAAGCTGGATCTGGGTCAATTTCTAACATCTCTTTAATGATGTGTACATATGTTTCGTACGAATAGTATCCTGATATCTTAATGCCTTCTTCTTCAACTTTTTCGTTAAAGAACACAAGAGTTGGAATCTCATCGACATCCATTTCCGACGTGATTTTTAAATCACATTGAAAAGCCTTCGCAGCGTAATCTGAATGCAAATCTTTTACAAATTCATTAACATCTAGCCCCACATGTTTTGCACATTGTATTAAGACAGATTCTTCTGTAACATTTTGTTTTTCTAAAAATACTACTTCTTGAAGTCTTCTCAAAAAGCGAATGCCCTGTTTCTTTCCTTGCAGCCCGGCCGCTTTAATTGCAATTGATGCAGCGTAAGGAGTATCGATTGGGTTTTCAAGCCACAGGTTGCCGTCACATGACATGCCGGAGCGGCTTCCAGTTTTCTCCCACGATTTTGCAATATGTTCAAATCTCTGCTGTGCTCCAATATTTAATTGCTGCAAGTTTCCGCCAAGCACATGTTTGAGGGATAACAGCTGACCATATTCTATTTGTAACTTCTTTAGAATAGGCTCGAGTGCCCAGCACTCTGGACAAAGAGGGTCAACAAATACATAGATTTCAAGCGGTTTTTTATTTGAACCTTGACAAAGCTGATGCAAGGATGGGTATTGGCTGTTTAGATTACTCAATGTGAAAATCCTTTCTCATCTGTCTGTTCCGGTGAATTAATCATGTGTTGGGCAGTTAAAATAAGACGATGATAAAGTTCATCTCTCTCAGGGCCTTCTAAATTAATTTCGTCCATTGCTTCATGCATACACGTCAGCCAGGCTTTTGCTCTTGACGGTGTAATTTCAAAAGGAAGATGTCTAGCTCTCAGCATAGGGTGACCATGCTCTTCAGTGTATAACGAAGGCCCTCCTAAATATTGTGTCAGAAATTGCTTTTGCTTTCGTGCTGTTTCTGTTAAATCATCAGGAAAAATTGGCGCGAGCTCAGGATGTTGTCCAACGCGTGTATAAAAAGCATCAACAAGTTTTGAAATCGTATGTTCACCGCCTAATAATTCGTAAGGGGAGTGGATTTTTTCTCTCATGTTGATAACTCCTTTGTTATAAGAAATATACGTCTTAACTCTTTGGTGTTTTTTACTTTCCTTAATTTTAGCAGTGTCATTTCGTTAACTCAAACTATCCGCTTACTTCTTCTACTGGAAAAGAGATAAAGTGGAATTTTACATAAGAAAAGTCTATGATGCTGTGGTGAATCACTAATTATCAGAAACAAAGGAATCCTTTCACAAACGTTTCCTTCTATTTATATAGTGTAACCTCGACAAACTACAGCCATTCCACGTTCGAGTGGCGAATGATTGGACTCTTTTACACAAGATAAGAAGACATAATTTTGTTTACATATTTTTGCGTTTCTTGAAAAGGAGGTACTCCGCCGTATTTATCGACATTGCCTGGTCCAGCATTATAGGCCGCCAACGCTAATTTCACGTTTCCGTCGTATTTATCTAACATTTGTCGAAGATATTTGGCTCCTCCAAATACATTTTGCTTGGAGTCGTACGGATCTTCTACACCAAGAGCTTTAGCGGTTGCTGGCATTAGCTGCATAAGCCCAGCCGCTCCGACAGAACTTTTGGCAGATGGATTAAAATTTGACTCTTGCTTAATAACAGAACGAATAAGTTTAGGGTCCAGCTGGTAGCGTGCTGCTGCTTCTGTAATTATCGTTTGGATATCCTGAGAACTGGCCTTTGCCGGTTCGTTTTTTTGTGCAGGTAAGGCAGCAGTCGGAGCGGCTGCCTTACCTGAGGAAGAAACAGATGGCTGGAACTGCGTTTGAACCGCCGTAGCTGGAAACACCTGCGCTGCCTGCAAGTAAAGATTGGTACTCATTTGAGGCTCTTGATTGACGTAGTCTTGAAAAAGCTGAGCAAATACAGAGAGTAAAGTTGTACCAAGCATCACGTTAGCTGTTGGCAGCTGGCTGTTAACTGAAAATGGCTGAGTTCCAGGAAATTGAACGGAAGACATGTAATGGTTAATATTCATGCTCATGAATTTATTCTCCATCCATTAACGTATACTTTCGCTTGTAAAACCGTCGAATTTTGTTTTCCGTTGGTTTCTTTTTAATATCAAGCTCCGTAAGCAATTGTTCAAAATATTTTGCCCCTTCATTGGCATCGGTTACTTCGTATTCAAGTTCATAGTCCTCAGCACCTAGATAAAAGCTATGATCAAGTACAAGTAACCCATTTTTATATGGAATTTCTGCTCGACTTGTACGCAAAGTGCCAAAATAAGTTAGCGCATGGCTATCGACTTGTAAATCAGTAATAAGCTGTTGAATCGTTGAAGGAATCTTGGCGCTGCCATCTAGCAATTCTTTAGCTTGTTCATTTGTTAATGCTTCATGTGTTTCTAAAAGACCCTCTTGATGAGGCTGTTTGAGGGTGAGAACGGATTTATCTTTTTTGCTTCGAATTCGCAGGGCAGCCCCGCAGTCTTTCAATGAGAAAGCAGGTGTATCAAAATAGTGGTTTTCTTGAGAAATAAATTGATCTTCAGCTAATTGAAAGTGTGAGCGGAGACGATCAAACTCTTCTTTCGTTACTATATTTTTAAATTCAATTTCAATTTCTTGTTTCAATGAAATCATCCTTTTAATTTAGGTCTTTTGGTAAGGCACTTTCCATCTTAATTTATCACACTTTTTGAGACAGTAAAACTACATTTCCTAACAGGAATATCCATATGGGGAACTTAGAAAATGAAGAAATACGGATTGTTTAGGTTTTACCTTTATTAAACGTTCCTGGAATGTGTTAAAATAGTAACGAATTGTATAGTTGGAAGGAGTTTATTTATGCACAATCGAATTGACATCACTACCTGTGTGATGAAATCAAATGAATTACATTTAAAAGCAGACCCTATTGAGACGAAAATTGAACAATTGGAAGATACAAAACAAATGCTTGTTGACTCAGATAACATGTCATTTGTATATGTTGTAGATATTAATGATCAATTTATGTATGTTGGCCTTAGTGATAATATTTGGGCAAATTTAAAGCACGTCTTACATAAAGATATGAAAGTATTTTTAGAAATTAATAAGGAAGTAATTGAGCTATCAGCCGTTAAAGAAGAGCTATCTTATCTCATCAGTAACATCGAAGGAAATGTGAATTATGGAGACGAGATGGTAGCAAGAGTAGAGGAAGTTTTTTTAGATAAAGAAAATAAGTAACAGAGAGAAAAAAGGGGGGTGTTATTAATGATCAGGCATTGGGATTTATTTTTAGCACCGTATAAACAAGCCGTTGAAGAACTTAAGGTGAAATTAAAAGGAATTCGTTCACAGTATGATATGAAGTCTACGCATTCACCTATTGAATTCGTGACGGGACGAGTAAAGCCTATCGCCAGTATTTTGGATAAAGCGACTCGAAAAGGAATTTCTCTCGATCGCTTAGAGGAAGAGATGCAGGACATTGCGGGACTCCGTATGATGTGTCAATTTACGGACGATATTAAAGCGGTCGTAGAGCTCCTTCGTCAGCGCACAGACTTTGAATTGATTGAAGAAAGAGATTATATTCTTCATAAAAAAGAAAGCGGCTATCGTTCATATCATGTGGTCGTATGTTATCCTGTTCAGACAATTAAAGGTGAAAAGAAAATTTTAGTGGAAATTCAAATTCGTACACTGGCTATGAATTTTTGGGCTACAATTGAGCATTCTTTAAATTATAAGTACAGCGGGAAATTTCCTGAGAATATCAAAAAGCGCCTTCAGCGTGCTTCTGAAGCGGCTACTCAGCTCGATGAAGAAATGTCTCAAATACGAGGTGAGATTCAAGAAGCCCAGGCTATTTTCTCACGAAAAAAAGAATCGGCGGAAGAATCTTAGGTATGACTCAGCAACAGCTTTGGACATTGGATGGATAGGGGGAGAGAATTAGGTGGAGAAAATAAAATTTGCTATTACATCAAAAGGCAACCAAATATCAAATACGCTTATGCAAAAAATGAAAACGTATTTATTAGATTTTCATTTAGAATATGATGAAAACCAGCCTGATATTGTAGTGTCAGTGGGGGGGGATGGAACGCTTCTTTACGCGTTTCACCGCTATCGAAACCGACTTGACAAGACGGCTTTTATTGGGGTTCATACCGGCCATTTAGGCTTTTACGCAGATTGGACACCTGATGAGATTGAGAAGCTTGTGATTGCTATTGCAAAGACACCCTATCAGACTGTAGAGTATCCACTGCTCGAAGTGATTATTCGCTATACAAACGGTGGACGCGAAGCTCGATACTTAGCTCTGAATGAATGTACGGTGAAAAGTGTAGAAGGTTCTTTAGTAATGGATGTGGAAATTAAAGGGCAGCGATTTGAGACATTCCGAGGAGACGGCCTTTGCGTATCCACTCCCTCGGGAAGTACAGCTTATAACAAATCCCTTGGAGGCGCGATTTTACATCCTTCGCTTCAAGCTATTCAAATTGCTGAAATGGCTTCTATTAACAATCGAGTGTTCCGTACGATAGGTTCTCCATTGGTTCTTCCCGGACATCATACAGCGCTGTTAAAACCTGTAAACGACGCAGACTTTCAAATTACGATTGATCATTTAACTCTTTTACATAAAGATGTAAAATCGATTCAATTTCGGGTAGCAAGCGAAAAAATTCGATTTGCTCGCTTTCGCGCGTTTCCTTTCTGGCAGCGTGTCAGAGACTCTTTTGTATGTGATGATTAAAGGCAGGGAAGAGAATGAAACAAGTTTTTACGTTGAGTTGGACCGTAGATCATTCTTTCGAGGGTGTAGCGGTTCGTGAATTTTTAAAAGAACATGATATTTCCAAAGCCTCTCTGACGGACATTAAGTTCAGAGGAGGAGCAATTGAAGTAAATGGAAAGCATGCAACGGTTCGGTATATTCTGCAAAAAGGTGACGAAATCAAGGTGGCGTTTCCACCAGAAAAAGCAAGTGGAAGTCTTCTTCCTAAAGCTATACCTTTGGATATTGTATACGAAGATGAGTATATATTAGTTTTAAATAAGCAGCCAAACATGCCAAGTATACCTTCTCGAGAACATCTAACGTGGTCACTAAGTAATGCTGTGCTCTATTATTATGAGCAAAATAACATTAACTCGACTGTTCATCTTGTGAATAGGTTAGACCGAGACACATCTGGGCTGCTTATTGTCGCTAAGCATAGGCACGTTCATTACTTATTCTCTAAAGCACAAAAAGAACATGAAATTAAACGCGTGTACCGAGCTTTTGTTCATGGTAAGCTTGTCGGCAAGAAAACGATAGAGGCACCGATTGGCCGAAAAGAGTCAAGTATCATCGAACGGGAAGTAAGAGAAGATGGGCAGTTTGCTATTACACACTATACGGCACTGCGGCAATATTCTTCTTTTACAGAAGTTGCTCTTTCGCTTGAGACGGGAAGAACTCACCAAATTCGTGTTCATATGGCTTATAAAGGATATCCACTGCTTGGAGATACCTTATATGGCGGAACGAATCATCTTATTTCTCGTCAAGCTCTCCACAGCTATGAGCTCACTTTTTTTCATCCTTTTTTACAAGAAACTTTGTCTTTTACAGCACCTTTGCCGCCAGATATGCAGAAACTTCAAATCGTAAGATAAAAGTCGCTTTTTAAATGAAAAGCGACTTTCTTTTTACACGAAGTGATTAAATTTTTCCTCTACATAAGGCATAGATGAAGGCACTGATACAATATTCCCTTCAGGATACTGAAACGCTGTTAAAGCCCCTCCAAAAACTGCGCCTGTATCAATATTAATGGTATTATGAATTTTTCTGGCTTTTACTACGGGTGTATGCCCATACACGATAAAAGGTTTTCCGTTATAATGTTTGGCCCAATCCCGCCGGACAGGCATGCCGTTTAGATGTTTTTCACCCGTAATGTCTCCGTATAGCACAAAGGTTTTTACTTTTTTATCCGTTTTGCCGATGTATTCAGCTTTAAGACCGGCGTGAGCAATAATTAATTGATTTTGATCAAGCTGCACATATAGAGGTGATTGTTCATAAAGCTCAATGAACTTTTTTTTAATGAATTTCTGTTCTCTTGAAGGCAAAGCTTCGTACTCAGCAACGGTCGTTTCTAACCCATGAGTAATCTGCACTTTGTTACCGCAAAAGAAGCGATATAGCTTATTGCAGTGATTGCCTGGACAGTAGTAAGCTTGCTGATGCTTTATTACAAGTGACCATACGAGCTCAATCACTTTTAGTGAATGAGGTCCCCGGTCTGTTAAATCACCTACAAATCCAAGGCGCCGTCCGTCAGAGTGGACAGGAATCCCGTCTTGCCACTCATACCCAAGTTTTTCTGTTAACGCTTTTAATTCATCATAGCACCCATGGATATCGCCTATTATATCTACTTTCATCTTTTATCCACATCCTTAAAAGGTTTTTCCTTTGACGATATAAAATTACCCTTATATGGAGCAAACTATGTGTAGAACTTATATATTATTGGGAAAAGAGTAAAGAGCTGTGAGTTGAAAAAAAACAAAATTCATCATAAAGTTAAATGAGTTTTGTGCGACAGGGAGGTTGAAGACATGACAGATTCAATTGAAAAAGAAGAAAAGGCATGGTTCGCCGAACATTTATTATCACTTTTAGAAAAAAATGAAATCGATGCATTTCGTGAAGAATTTTTACATATGCATACGTATGACCAAGCTCAATTTTTTGAAGAATTAGATGAGCCTTCTAGATTTGCGCTGTACGAGATGTTATCTCCGGAAGAAATGGCGGATATCTTTGAAAATGTAGAAATACGAGAAGAAGATTATCAAGAAATTCTCTCAGAAATGCATCCGAATTTTGCAGCAGACATGCTGTCGGAAATGTCGGCGGATGATGCCGTTGACGTATTAAATGAATTGGATAAAGAACAAGTGGCGAGCTATTTAACGATTATGGATGAAGAAGCAGCCGATGAAATTAAAGAGTTGCTTCATTACGAGGAATATACCGCTGGAAGTATTATGACGACTGAGTTTGTGGCCATTCGTGAAAATCAAACCGTACATTCAGCTATGCACATTCTACGCAGGGAAGCTCCAAAAGCGGAAACGATTTATTATGTATTTGTTATTGATGAACAAAAGCATCTAGCCGGTGTTATTTCTCTTCGTGATTTAATTATAGCAGATGAAGATACGATGATAAGCGAAGTTATGAATGAACGAGTCGTATCCGTGTCAGTAGCAGAAGACCAAGAAGAAGTTGCGCGTATTATGCGCGATTACAACTTTCTTGCGCTTCCAGTTGTTGATTTTCAGCAGCATCTTCTCGGGATTATTACGGTTGATGATGTGATGGATGTTCTTGATGAAGAGGCATCGGATGACTATTCTAAATTAGCCGGTATTAGTGATGTAGATGATACGATTGATCACAATCCTTTAGTAGCGGCCAAAAAAAGGCTGCCTTGGCTGATAATTTTGCTGTTTTTAGGAATGATGACAGCAAGTTTAATTGGACGTTTTGAAGATACGTTGAATCAAGTAGCTATTTTAGCTGTATTTATACCTTTGATTGGCGGTATGGCTGGTAATACAGGAACACAGGCACTAGCCGTTGCGGTTCGCGGACTGGCCACGGGAGAAATTGAAGAAGAAAGCAAATTTAAGCTGTTAATCCGAGAAGCAGCTACCGGAATGATTACGGGCGCATCATGTGGACTTTTAGTCGTATTAATTGTTTATATTTGGCAAGGAGATCTCATCTTAGGCGCTTTGGTAGGCGTCTCTGTATTTTCAACATTGATCGTGGCTACACTAGCAGGAGCGTTTATCCCGCTTCTCATGCACAGGTTTAAAATTGACCCTGCAGTCGCATCAGGACCATTTATTACAACGATCAATGATCTTATCAGTATTTTAATTTACTTCGGCCTAGCGACAACATTTATGAGTTACTTAAAATAATGACAGAAACTTTAGAATTCGGCATGAGTAATCATGTCGGATTTTCATTATCAGTTCATATAGTTGACAGAGAACCTTCAAGCTTTTATGATTAACCTTTAATTTTGAATACTAACGTCTTCGTTTTATAAAGAGCGAAGGTAAAAGGAGGGGAATCTAATGGAACAGCACGCGTCCTTTACATCACTTGTTATCGTCATTAGTTTGGCCTTTTTAACGCCTATACTGTTGCATCGGTTTAAACTCAACATTATACCTGTAGTCGTAGCTGAAATTATTATGGGGTTAATTATAGGGGAAAGTGGTTTTGACCTTGTGGAGCAGGATATGTGGCTTGAAACACTTTCCACTCTAGGCTTTATCTTTTTGATGTTTTTAAGTGGTTTAGAAATTGATTTTTCTGCTTTTGCTGGAGGAAATTCAAAAGACAAAAGGGCATCAGGAGCGAAGGTGCCAAATGCTTTTTCCATTTCTATACTAGTGTTTGCAGCTATCTTTGCGGTTTCACTATTTTTGTCTTATGTTTTTGTATGGACCGGTTTTATTGATAATGCCTTTTTGATGACGCTTATTATTTCTACCATTTCACTAGGAGTAGTAGTGCCGACCTTAAAAGATGCACAGATTATGAAAAAGCCGATTGGACAAACCATTTTACTGATTGCGGTTATTGCGGACTTAGTCACGATGATTTTACTAGCCGTATTTGCTTCCGTCTATGATAAATCAGGAAATAGCAATACATGGTTGATTTTAATTTTATTTGGAGTAGGAGTGATTTTATACTTCATAGGGAAGCAGTTTAAAAACCGATCGTTTCTTGAGACAATGTCTAAAGGTACAATTCAAATCGACACGCGCGCCGTATTTGCACTCATTATCATTCTAGTGGGCCTCTCGGAGTCAATTGGTGTTGAAAACATTTTAGGCGCTTTTTTAGCGGGATCACTCGTTTCTCTTCTAGCTCCTAACAAAAACTTGGTTCATAAATTAGATTCGTTTGGCTATGGTTTTTTAATTCCTATCTTTTTTGTGATGGTAGGAGTGAAGCTTGACGTTTGGTCATTGTTCAGTGATAAAAAAGTGCTGATATTAATGCCTTTATTATTCATTGCATTGTTGATATCGAAGCTAATCCCAGCGTTAATCTTAAGAAAATGGTATGATATGAAAACCGTTTTGGCATCGGGTTTTCTTTTAACATCGACTTTATCACTCGTTATTGCGGCAGCAACGGTTGGTGAAAATATTGGTGTTATTGATTCACAAATGTCCGGTGCGCTGATTTTGGTGGCGATTATTACATGTATTATTACACCTATTATTTTTAGAAAGCTGTTTCCAAAGCCAGAAATCAGTGACAGAAAGCTGAAGGTTAATATGCTCGGTGCAAATCAATTTACACTCCCGGTTGTTCGAGAAATGGATCTTGATTTATATGATGTTACGATTTATCATCCTACTCAGGACAAAATTGAAAACCGTACGTCGGATTCCATTTTTAATATCGTCGACATCGATGGATATAGTAAGGAAACGTTAATACGTATGGGGATTTTAGATGCGGATTTATTAGTTGTGACAACAGGGGAAGAAGAAAGAAATAGCGATATTGCTCTATTTGCAAAAGAATACGGTACAGAACGGGTTATTGCCCGCGTAGAAAGTCCTGTATTAGATGAAAAGATGAAAGAAAATAACATTGAAGTTTTTTCTGTGCTGTTATCTACCACGGCATTGCTAAAAGCTTTAATCGAATCGCCAAATATTTTAAATATCTTAACGAATCAAGAAACAGCACTTTATCAAATCAATATGCGTAACCCTAAATACGAGGGGGTAGAGCTTCGTAAGTTCCCATTTACAGGAGATGTGATTTTTGTTCGAATCTTTAGAGGCAAAGATTCCATTGTACCTCACGGCGATACGGAGCTTGAATTTGATGATCGTTTGATTGTAACGGGGTCTCGTTCGTATGTGAATGAATTGCGTATGCTTCTTGAGTATAAAATTAGATAAAGGTATCTAGATAGGTGTAGGTTTCTACCTTATTGAGTGAGGGGAAGAGGCTCGAACAAAAGTATTTTAGCTCAAATAAAAAACGAAACACTGATCAAAATGTTTGATTAGTGGTTCGTTTTTTTGTTGTTTTGAAAATAAGTTTCATCTGTTTAGCTCTTTCTAGCAGTTGATTGGAGGGCAAGACGAAGACTCCTGCGGGAAAAGCGGAACAGATGAGACCCCGCAGGAGCGCAAGCGACGAGGAGGCTCACCGGCTGCCCGCGGAAAGCGAAGTCTTGCACGGAAATCAACTGCGGTGTAACAAGCGGTTAAGCTCATGTATCCAATTTATGCGTCTTTAGATTGAATTAATTTCGTTATGTCTCAACCTCTTTTATTGTTTTTTTAACAAATTTTGAAAATGAAGGTACAGCCCTGCTTTTGGTGTTAAAAAGGCTACCGCAAAAAAATAAACAAGTTTTTCCGTGTTCAAGCATACATTTTTAAAAGAACGATAACAAGCAATTGGAGGTATGCTTCATGACTAACTCAAAATCTAAGTCAGAAGAAAACGAGCCGCTAATGTACATTATCCAGCCAAACGCTACGCAAAACCAGCGTTCTATGCAATATTATTTCAGTTCAAAACAGCAAGACAATAAAGAAATAAAGAAAGAGTATGTGTTAAAAGAAGAGCCCAGCTTTTCTTCTATTCAAGAAGTTAACGAGCCTGAGGTAGAAAAAGTAGAAGAAATTAAGCAGGAAAAAGATGTAGGAATTAAGCAAGAAATTAAGCAGGAAAAAGATGTAGGAATTAAGCAAGAAATTAAGCGGGAAAAAGATGTAGGAATTAAGCAAGAAATTAAGCGGGAAAAAGATGTAGAAATTAGGCAAGAAATTAAGCAGGAAAAAGATGTAGAACATTCAATTATTCCTGTGAATATACCGCAATCAGAGACTAATAAGCCAAATAAAATGTTTCAGTCTATGACGATCAAAGAAAAAATTGAATTTCTATGCAGCTTTCCGGCTCATATGTCTCAACCTATTTGTGAAATCTTATGTCAAAACCAAAAATATATAGGAACAATTTTAGAACTCAAAGAAGGAAGTTTATACGTAAGCATCCCTCCTAATAAAGAGAAGAAAGTATTAACATTTAATGATATTCAGACCATATCCATCATTAAAATTTAAGTAACCCTAAAAGCTAACAGTGAAAAAGCATGTTAGCTTTTATTTTCATAAGCTTGTGAATGTACGGAGGAATGAAGATGACATGGATTTACCTAACGTTATTTGTCTTTGCGACGTTTCGGCTCACTCGCCTAATCGTTTTTGATAAAATTACGACTTTTATTCGTAAACCGTTTCACAAAATTGTAGAAGATCAAGATGAAGAAGGAAATAGGATAACATACTTGGAAATAAAAGGAAAAGGATTGCAAAGATGGATTGGAGAGCTGCTCAGCTGTTATTGGTGCACGGGCATATGGTGTGCGGTAGGGATTTATTTTAGTTATGTAGCGGTCCCCCACATTGCTATTCCTATCATTACAATCTTAGCTATTGCAGGATGTGCTGGAATTGTAGAATCTTTTATGAAATAAATGGACGAGTTAAAAGACATATTGAACATCAATATGTCTTTTAGTTATTAAGGAAAATTCAGCACAACTTTATTTAACAAAGGAATGCCTTCTTGCCATTCTTCACTATAGAAAAAGCCTTCTAAAATAAATGAGGGCATATCAGAGGAAAGAGGAACAACTACTTGAAAAGAGTCAAATAGTAATTTGTCTTTTGGCTTTAATACTGTCTGCTTAATAGGTTTAATCCAATACTCACCCTCATGTTGAATTTTTTCGTTCCATTTTGGATGAGCGTAACACCATTGTAAAGAAGAAGATGGAATACTAGAAGCTTCAATGCTTTTTTCATCAACGATTTTCCCGCTTAATGTAGACGAAGCGGCAGGCTTCATTTTTAAGCAAAGCACGGGAGAGTGTAAAGTACTGCTCGTTTGATTTTGAATAATTACATTGCCGAATATCATCAGCTCCCTTTCATGTTGTTCTGGCAGCAGTATAGAATGTTGAAAGAAACAGAGGATATCACTCTTTTCAAACCTTTCCACGGGTTTTTCTACAATTTTTTCGATCACTTTTTCCACAATCTTTTCTTCAATAACGGGCTGTTTTCTCGAGGCTTTTTCTCGAAATGCTTCTGCAATAATTTTTTGTTCAGAAAGCTCGTTTCTCAGTAAATCCAGCTCTTTTTCTAATCCTTCAATTTCTACTTCTTTTTCAGATGTAGAAAGCGTCTCAGCGTGTTTTTTCTTCCAAAACGATGTATTTTCTTTTTCTCGTTCTAAAGCTCGTTCATAGCTTTTTAATTGGTTTTGTACGTGCCGAATTTCCGATTTATAGTGAATGAGCTTTTGTTTTAATTGAGTTAAATCATCTTTAGGGGAAGGGGAGTTACGACTCATCTAGTAGTCTCCTTTCCTGCTGAGCTATGAACCAGCTTTGTAAACTAGGGCTGCTCACAGCAGTTTTATTTATATGTATGCACAAAGCTTGTAAACGATGAAAAAAGAGGAGAAATATTCTCCTCTGAGGTTATCCAGTTAATCAAAGTCACTTTCAAAGTCACTTTCGAAGTCACTTTCATCAGAATCACGATAAGGTCTTCCAGGGAAGATAGCTTCACACTGAGGTGGATATTCAATAGGTGAGAAACCGCTTGTAGAAATAACTTCGGGGCGAGGATAACAGAAGCTTCCTTCTACTTCAATCTTAACATCTTTTTCAATTTGCACACTTAGACCTAACACAAGATCGAAGCTTAGCTGCTGTAAGTGAATGTCTGATAATCTAATAGAACCATCAGTTCCTTCAAAAGAATCAAGGTGTACAACAGGTTCTGTTCCTTCAGGTGCGCAAAGATAGAATGTTTGATGAATTTTCCAAGGAATAACACTAGATTCGACATCGCTGTATTTATGATGTCCACCTAAATTAATTAACCTAATTTTATAAAAACCGCTAATTGATAATTTTACTTCATGAAGAATAACAATTTCTCCGTCTGGTAAAATGACCTTCTTAGGTTTGCGACCACCTTGTGGTACAAGCTCAATTACATGATCGAGCGCCTCTTCATCTGAAACGTCTACGTGGTGTCCTTTACTATCAGTTAAAATAACTTCTACTTCTACATCATGGCCTAAATCTTCAAGCGCCTCTTCATCAAATAGTGAAGCGTCATTTGTAAAGATTTGTGGCAAAACCACTTGACGTCTGACCCAATCGTACACTTTAGGTACGCGGATACACAATGCTTCAAAATGTTCTCCCATTTTTAAACCTCCTAATTGTAATTGTCCTTCCTTTACGCTGTTCGTTACTAGGTATCGGACTACTATAGTGTATGAATGACTTGCTTTTATGTTCCTTAGTAAAAGCGGAATTTATAGCAATAATTTCTGGATGAAGCGAGCATAAAAAATGAAGGAAATAATAAACTCAATTACAGCATATTCATGTTAGTAAAAAGTGTTATTCATCTTTAATTGATTTTCAGAGGTTTGTACATTGTTTATAATGAAGGAGTGAGCAGCATGAGTGAGGAAAAAGTGAAACAAAATATCTCTTCATTAAAGTCAGAGCTGGCTTTTTATAAGGAAGAATATCAAAAGTTCAAGCATCAAGAATTTGAGTATGAAGATATGAAAGAAGAGTTAGCTGAATTAAAAGAAAAGCATGAACAAGAAAAAAGAAAGCTGCAAGAAAAAATAGATTGGCTTAAGGCATGTGTCAATGAACAAAAATCAAAAAATGAACAGTCAATTGTACAGTATGATGATCGTGCATCAGAAACGATTCAGGAGCTACAGAGCAGGCTGGGAGAAGTAACAGAGCAAGAAAGGGTGGAAGCACCAAGAGCAAGGAAACCCAAAAGCAGCACCGATTTATTTTTGTCCATGCAGCGTAAAATGGACAAATAAGAGAGAACGTCTTTCTTTAGTCCTGAATATAATGTTATAGATAGGATGCTGTGAAAAGGAGGGAAACATGATGTATTATCATTATAATCCTAATCAATATCCTCAGCCACTGCCTTATCATCCACAACCCATTACAAAACAATCAGTGAAGGAAGGTCAGTCTACTCCTAAGCCAGTCCAGTACCCTTCTCCAAAACAAGGTGGTTGCGGCTGTGGTTCAAAGTTACCAAAGCGATAAGCAATAGAAGCATTGTTCCTCGAACAATGCTTTTTTTACATGGAGTAAAGAGAGGTGTAGATATGCCGGATTTTTTCGATGAATTTGAACGTTTTTTTGAACAGCATATGATGGGAGAACATCGAAAGAGAATGAACGAAGTAGAAAAAGCAGAAAAGCAGATGGAACAGCATGAGAGGAAACTGCAGCAAAATGTAAAAAGACTTGATGAGCAAGATGCTGAAGATCCGTTTGGACAATGAAATTTAATGTACACAGTTGAAAAGCCCATACAAAATCATTTGATTAAACATACAGTATAGAGAGTAAAACAGAGGGGGTGTAATAATATGGGCTGCGGATTTGGCTACGGTGGTTGTGGTTACGGTGGTGGCTACGGCGGTGGTTTTGCGTTAATCGTTGTATTATTCATTCTATTAATTATTGTTGGTTGTGTTTGTTTTTACAATTAATCCCTTCTATGAATAAGGCACCGAAAAGTGCGGGTGAAGTTTCACTCGTACTTTATTTTTTTATTAAATGTAAAGGGCACCATCTAGGCACATGGTGCATACGATGAAGTATAAATAAAGGAGGTCATGCAAAATGGATAATAATATGTTTAAAAATATAGAAAAGAAAACAGGCGTTAATATGAAGGATATCTTTGAACTTGCGAATTCTGTACAAAATGCTAATTTTAAAGATGAGCAAACGGTGCGTAATATTGTGAAGCGAGTAGCACAAATTGCGAATAAGCCAATTTCAAAACAAAAAGAAGAACAAATTGTTAAGGCGATTGCAAACAATAATCAATCCATTGATTTTGCGACCATCGCTAAAATGCTAAATGAGAAAAAATAATTTAATGTTTTATATAAAGCCCTGACACGTCAGGGCTTTTTTCCATTTATGCAATTTCATTTGTTTGAAATGCGTTAGAATCAAGATCAAACAGTTCCGGATGCTGTGCTAAGTAATTAATTTCTTTAATACGATGAGCGATAGGAGGGTGAGTGGAAGTAGCTTGATTCAACCACATAAAAAAACCTTTTTCCTGTGAGTGCGTATGAACAAATTCTTCCTGATTTACTTTTTTATTTAGACAATGACCAACCGCAAGTATAGTGAGTGCTTGAGTGGCAGCTTTTGCATCACCAATCGCAACGGAAGCTATGCGATCACATGTATATTCACAGGCCCTAGAGTAAGCTTTTCCTAAAAAAGGAACCCAAAGAGCAGGTAGAATAAGTGAGTGGTAGAGTGTATGCTTACGTTTGATATGAACTAATTCGTGGGCAATAATAAAAGAAAGTTCTTTTTCTTGATTATCTTCAATCATTTCAACAATGTCCGAGTATAAAACGACAAAGTGACGTCCAAAAAAGCGTGTAGCAAACGCGTTTAACAAGCCACCTGATTGAATAATATAAATATCGGGCAGCTCTAAATTCAGCTCTGAAGATAAATGTTTTGCCTGATGATAAGTGTGGGGGAACTGCTTCTCTGTCAATCTAACCCCATTATTGCGAATTTGAGCAATAGAGAAACCATGGAGCATAAATGTAATTAAAAAACCGATTACAAGGTAGATAATACCAATTAGTGAAATAATTAAAAAGAAATAGGTTAATAAGCTAATAACCATACACAGAATGAAAAAAATCTTTTCATTTTCATCAATAAGCTTGGCGTTTAATAATGGAACCTCCTAAAATATAGTAATATAGTACATAACGTAGTGTAACGCATCTACTTATGAATATCTACCTCTTAGTGGAATATTTGGTTAATAATAGAGGTTAAGACGTAACGAAATCAATCCAATCTAAAGACGAGCAGATTGGATACATGAGCTCCTACGGGGTCTCATCCCTTCCGCTTTTCACGCAGGAGTCTTCGCCTCACCCTCCAATCAACAGCTAGAAGCAACTAAACATATTAAACCTACATTCACATGACAATAAAAAATACGAACTGTTAATCAATAATTCTGATTAACAGTTCGTACTTCAATTTAACTAAAATACTTTTGTCCCAGCCTCTTTTTCCTTTATACTTTTTTTATAAACGACTTCAGGAATCTTGAAGGATAAGCAGTTTTACCTCTTCTAGTTTGCGGAACGGATAAGTAAAGTGAATTTTGTGCACGCGTCATGGCTACATATAAAAGGCGCCGTTCTTCTTGAAGCGGCACATCATCTCCGCCTCGATAAGCTTCAAGTGCATAATCATGAGGCAATCCTCCGTCTACGCTGCTCAGTACGTATACATGCTTATATTCAAGACCCTTTGCTCGGTGAATGGTGGTTAGCTGAATACTTTCATTAAATTGCTTGCTTAAAGCTTTCATCTCTGTGTTCATGGCAATCATATGATCCACATGCTCTAAGAGTTCAGGTACGGTTTTGAATTTACGTGCTACAACTTTTAAATCCCGCACGTCATCCGAACCTTTTTCCATCATATTTCCTTCATTTCCGCGTTTTTTAACAAAATCATCGAATCCCATATCTTTAGAAATCGTCTCAAGTGCCAAAGAAGGAGACATTGATTTTAGCGACTTGAATAAAGGAATTACTTTCTTGAGCTTTTTTTGCTGAAACAGTTTTAAATCTTGAAGATATTCAAGCGCATCAATAAATGTACCGTCATGAAGAATACTTGCTGCTTTTAAGTCATTGACTGCTGTTTTCTTTAAAAAGAGCGCGTTCACTAAATCTTGCAGCGAACTTGCATCATTTGGATTCACGCTCAAACGTAGAAATGAAAGTAAACTTCGAACCATTCGTCTTTTATAAAACGAATCTGCATCTTGTTCGATTGAAAACGGCAGGTTGGACTGCGATAAACGTTCAAAGATGGCGCGTGAAGAAGCGTGAGTTCGGTACAAGACCGCGAAGTCAGTTGGAGAAGCGCCTTGCTTAATCTTTTCTTTCATATCCGTTACAATCATTGTTGCTTCTTCTTCTTCGTCATATGGAAAGAAGAAGGTAGGTCGCAACTCATTATCAAACTGGGCAGCCATTTCTTTTTGTCGGCGCGCTGTATTTCGTGCAATCACTTTATTAGCGGAAGAAACGATGGCGTGAGCTGAACGATAATTTTGGTTTAACGTAATAACAGTTGTATGAGCAAAATCTTTTTCAAAATTTAAAATGAACGAAGGGTCGCTTCCGCGGAAAGCGTAAATTGATTGATCATCGTCTCCTACGACACACAAGTTTTTAGAGTCTTCACTTAGCATTTTCATAATTTTATATTGAACTTTATTGATATCTTGAAATTCGTCAATTAAAAAATAGCGAAACCTTTTTTGATAACGAGTTAGTAAATCGGGATTTTGTTTTAGCATTTCATAACATCCATACAGCATGTCATCAAAATCGAATAGCTGTTTTTGCTTTTTAACTTCTTCATAGCGACGATATAAAAAGTGAACATCTTGTTCCCACTTGTCTTTTGGGCGCACATCTTTCACTCCAACAAGCGTGTTTTTCCAATAGCCGATTTGCTGAAGTGCCTGATCAAACGGAAATTCTTTTTCATCCACGTGGAGCTCTCTTGCTGCTTCTTTCACGATCTGTTCTTTTTGCCAATCCCATTTCAGCAGGCGATCCATTTGCCACGCTTGAGGATTGTGATGAACAATCATACGCAAGAAAATGCTGTGAAAAGTCCCAACTAGCATTTGACGAAGATGGAAGCTGGACATCTTTGGATATGTAGCTAATCGTTCTTTCATTTCTTTAGCTGATTTAGCCGTGAAAGTCACTAGCATAATGGATTTTGGATCAATTTTTTTTTCTTGTATCATATATGCGGTGCGAGCTGTTAACACACGCGTTTTTCCGCTTCCTGCACCGGCTAGAATAAGGAGAGGTCCTTCTGAATGTGTAACAGCTTTCCATTGGTTCGAATCTAATTCAATACCGCTCTCTTTAAATTCATTTAAATAAGGAGAGTCAGAGTGTTTAGGAACAGGTGGTTTTGAGCGAAAAGCAGGAACACTTGCAAAAGGTGCGGAAGCCCTCCATGTCGCTTTCTCTTTTACAGTTGAATTTTTCTCACCAATAGCTCGTCCTTTAGGAATGCGAAATCCATTGGTTTCTCTGTATTCAGCCGGAGTTTCTTTTATTTGTTGCACAGCTGTTGTTTCTGATAGTATGTCTGAACACTCTTCTCTTTCATGGGGAACTTGAGCATGATAAAAGTAAGGAGAATGTTCAATCCCCAGATATAACTTAACTGGTTCTCCGCAGTGAGCACATATTATTTCTCCTCGGAGACTAGCTTCATATAAATATTGAAATCGGTCTCTAGCCGTTATAGCAAGATTAAGTATCTGATTTTGATAAAGTGCACGTTGCAAAAAACATGGCCTCCTTTGTAAAACATGAACAATCAATAGTAAATAAGAGGGAGTTAAAGCAAGAAGCCGCTCTCGTTCTACATCGATATAGATGTGTATATACGCACAGTTTTTATTCCATAATCAAAGTCTATCATATCAAAATCATCTTTTTTTAAAAAGAGCACGGATATTTTTGGAGGGATAGGATGTAAAAAAGGGTATATATTGAGTAAGAGGTCACATATGTTCAAAAAAAGGCGATATAGATACAAAGTGCTATCTGTTCTGAACGAGTCTAGAAGAGGGTTTAAGTGAGCTGTTTCAATGTTGATACTTCTTGAGAAAAATACTGAGGTCTGGAGGAGGTATCTTGAAAAAGAGGAGGGTTCATATGGGATATATACTGCCTGTCACACCTTATCAGTCTATTCAATATGCAAATCGCCTTCAAAAAAATAATGATTCTTTTTCAAATCGTATTTGGCCCATCGAGAAAAAAAGCTTTGACGAAGAGTTTGAATCGCGTTCTCACTCATTGGAATTGACGCCAAGTTCATTACAAAAGCGGAGAAAGCTTCAAGCAGCGGAGCGTGTATACAGCAAGCTAACAAATAAGGGCCTAGTGATTAATACACGGGTATAATAGAAAAAATCGTGAACGCAGCAGACTGAATGCGCTCACGATTTTTTCACAAAGTAATGAACAAGTAAAAAACACCTTAGTAAGATTCAATAAAAAGTGTACTGCCCTGCTGCCATTCAGCATAAAGCACCTGTTTATAATCGGTAAATCCCTGTTTTTTCAACTGTGTCTTTAGCCAGTCTTCATCAAAGCCTGACTGAATCAAGTTTTTCAAAAGCAAACGTCCATCACTGACGAAGGCGATAGATAAAACAGGTTCAGAAGGAGGCAGCTGCAGATCACTTCTTGTTGGCTTAGCATAATCAGATTTTGGCAATACGCTTAGTGATCCATCTGTTTCTAAAATCGCATATTCAACTTCACGAATGGAAAATATGTCTTTTGAACGAAGCATATGAAGAAGCTGATCGATATCTAATCGATTTTTACTAAGTTCTTTGTACGAAATTTTCCCTTTTCGAATAATAATAGATGGCCGTCCTTCTAAAAACAAGCGCAGGCGAATATTTTTTTGAGTAATAACTTCGGTGACATAAATAAGCGCTCCCCAAAAGATAACAGCAAATAAAATTTTGCCTATTCCTACTTCTGAGTCATATAACGCATTTCCTACTAACTCTCCTAATACAAGAGCAGAGATAAAATCAAAAGTGGTAAGCTGAGTGATTGTCGCTCTGCCTAAAAATTTAGTTAAAATAAACAAGCAGATAAATCCGATAAAAAGTTCTAGTGCAATTCCGATAAGTTCATCCATATTTTCACCTAATTCACATGATTAGGTATTAGTATAAGCAAAGCAAAGGTTCTTATCCTTTAAAAAAGCAAAAACACCAGGTTCAATTCCTAGTGTTTTTTACTTAGTTTCTTTACCATCTCTACATGTGGAATTCCAGCATCCATAAACTCACCCGAAACCGTTACGTAGCCTAGCTTTTTATAAAATCCTTCCGCATGCGTTTGAGCATGCAGCTTAATCTTTTCAATCTCATGCTCCGCTGCGAGCTCTTCTAACTTATCCATCAAAAGCTTTCCTACACCGTCTTTTCGATAAGAAGAAAGAACGCAGATTCGTTCGGCTTTTCCATAGTCCTCTACCATACGGAAGCGTCCTGCACCAATTGGTGCAGTTCCTTTGTATACAACTAAATGCAGGGCTTCGGAATCGTATTCATCGATTTCTTGCTCCACATCAACCTGCTGTTCTTCTATAAATACTTTTTGACGTACGAAGTAAGCATCAGAAGGATCTTGTTTGTTCGTTAGTACTTTGATGTTCACGTATCTTATCCCTTTCCAAGACGAAATGTTTCAAACACAGTCCACGTTTCATTTTCAAGCTGGTACATTAAATGAAAGCGATCCACTGTTTCTTCATGAGCGACATCTACAAGTTTCAACTGGCTATACACATCTAAGTGCTCATCATCTGAAAGTCGTTGGCCAATTGTGATATGTGGAATAAATGAATACTCGGTTGGCTGTTCGAGATTGCCTTCATGAAGTTTATTGTAAAGTGACGTCAGTTCTGGCTTTTGTTCCACTTTTAAGTAAATAACGTTATTGGCTGGTGAAAATGAGCTTACTTTCGTTACATTTAATGTAAATGGATTTGTTTCTTCGGCAATTTTACGCAAGTTAGCCGCAATTTCATCAATTTGGTCTTCTGTAGCTTCAAAGACTTCTTTTAATGTAAGATGAGGCGGAATTAATGAATAGTGAGAATCATAGCGTTTTCGATAAGAATTCGCTACATCTTGCAATTTTTTAGATGGAAAAAGTACAACGCCAAATTTCATAAAAAATCCCTCCAAAGTAAGATCATAAAATATGTATAAAGCGAGCTTATTATAACAAATTTTCAAAAAATATGATATCTTTCTACTTCAACATGTATTGAAGCGAACGCTTTACGTCTTTTTGCCAGTATTTCCACGTATGATTTCCATTAAATTCTTCGTAGAAAACGGAATATCCACGCTGCTTCATTTGTTCATGCAACAGGCGGTTAGGCTCAATAAAGTTCAATATACCATCTTGTGTGGTTTTGACATCCGTTTCTTCCGTTCCAATAACATGATACAAATCAAGAAGTGAAGGAGAAGCAAATGAGTTGACCGTTTGTAATACAGCATCGTTCACGAAAGGAGAATGCATAATTACTTTCCCGAACGTGTGTGGATACGCAATGGCCGTCAGCAGTGAAACTGTAGCAGCAAGCGAATCACCAATTAGAACACGCGATTTTCCCATTTGATATGTAGGATATGTTTTATCCAAAAATGGCACAAGCTCATGTGCTAAAAAGCGAATATAAGCATCTACTTGCTTTCCTTCTGGATGATACTTATCACGTCTGTCTTCTACGCTTTTATATGGAATTCCAACAAAAATAGTACGATCGATTTCTGACTCGTTCATTAAATCATCGATTAAACGGGGTGTACGTCCGTACATAACATAATCTTTTCCGTCTTGGGCGATAAGTAGAGAATACTTATAGAGCGTAGAATAGTTTGACGGCAAATAGACTAGTAACGTGACATCTTCTTGCAGTGCGTCACTATAAAAAGAAATTTCTTCTAACTTCCGCTTACTTTCTGACATGAATAATCGACTCCTATGCATTTGAATGAAAGCGTTACCTTTATTGTAACACATTTTCTAACAACCGTTCTTTATTTTATTGTAACGAATTTTTTAGCGAATGACGAGAAAGAGGCATACGTTACTAAAAAAGAGGCTGGGACATAACGAAATGAATTTCATCCAAACACGAACAATCTGGATATAGAATCTGGACAGCTTGCTCGACCGCAGTTGGTTTCCGTGCAAGACTCCGCTTTCCGCGGGCGCCCGTGAGCCTCCTCGTCGCTTGCGCTCCTGCGGGGTCTCACCTGTTCCGCTGTTTCCGCAGGAGTCTTCGCCTTGCTCTCCAATCAACTGCTAGAAGGAACGAAAGAGATAAAATCTGCGTCTACTTTAACAAAAAAACGAATCATTAATCAAACAGTTTGATTAATGATTCGTTTTTTACTTCGGCTACATTACTTTTTCCAAGCCTCTTTTCGTTAATCTAATTTAATCTAATTTCTTCATCTTTTTAAACATATCTTTTTCTGCTTGAGTGGCTTTTTCTAGCGGCTTTTTCGTATATTCTTCTTCTTTTTCATCAATTGAAACCAATTCTGTGTCATTTTTTACATAACTTCGGATATTGCGAGCACCGAAATAGCCGTTTACATCTTTCAAAATAGGCTTGTTTTCTTTTTGATCATAAAGAGTATATGAATTCTCTTCTTTAACGATAGCGTAGTGATTCCCTGCTAGAAGAGCTACGGCTTCTTTTTCGCTTTTTCCAAAAGTAGACATGAGAAACAGAACGATTAAGACGATAAAGAAAAGGGCTGTTGCGCCAATGAAAAATAATAATAAGCCTCTGCTAAATTTACTTTGTTTTTCTTCCACAGTAGACAAACCTCCTGATTAGATAATTTCATTATAGCAAGTAAATGTAATGAGCGCCTAAAGAGATATGTGACGAGTTTATGAACTCAGGCGGGTGAACAAAAAAGGTTTTTAGCGCCTCTCATCGAATTTAGTATAAAGAGAGACAACAACTTGAAAAGGAGAGAGAGACATGACAGCGAAAAAAATCCCAACAAGCAAAGAAGTAGCAAAGGCAACATTTGATTTGCTGGAAGAGCGTGGCGTAACAGTTTTGGATATTGCTGAAATTGTGTATGATTTACAGCTTCCTTATCATCCAGCTCTAACCATTCAGGAATGCGCTGAAAGCGTAGAGAGAGTACTGCAAAAGAGAGAAATTCAGCATGCCCTTCTAGTTGGAATCGAACTTGATAAGTTAGCTGAGCAAAATAAATTATCAGAACCTCTTCAAAGTATTGTAGAACAAGACGAAGGGTTGTTTGGCGTTGACGAAACGATTGCTTTAGGTGCCGTTTTAACCTATGGCAGTATCGCTGTTACGACCTTTGGCTATTTAGATAAAGTAAAAGTAGGCATTATTGAAAAGCTGGACTGTAAAAAAGAAAAAGGAGTTAATACCTTTTTAGATGATTTGGTAGCGAGCGTAGCTTCTAGTGCGGCAAGTCGTTTGGCTCACCGTCAGCGTGATGAACAAGAACAGCTGCAAGAAGGCAATCCGGCTACGTAATAAACTTCTTTTAGTATGTATATAAGCTGCGTAAATTAACGCGTCAAAATGATTTATTCTTTTATTTGAATAACGGAGGCTAGGCACGTATCTCCTACGTGCCTAGCCTCCGTTAATGGAACGATTTATGGCTGTAGTGAAGTAGTCATAAGATAGCTTAAGTTTTCCAGCCCAAGACTTTCATAAAAAGCACGTGCTTTTTCGTTAAATGCCCATACGGTAAGCTGGAGGTCACTTGCTCCTTTTTGTACAGCCCACTGTTTCGTAGCAGAAAAAAGACCTTTTCCTACCCCGTAATTTTGAAAGCCTTTTTTTACACCAAAATATTGGATGTATGCTGTGTAGGAAAGAGGAGCTAATGTGGTGGGAGGGTTATATTTTAATTCAACAACAGACGCTCCAATAATTTGATTTCGATATTGAGCTACAAGAATATCGATGGTTGCATAATAAAGAGTAGCTTGATATTGTTCCGGAGATAAAACGGCCATTTGGTTATCAAACATAGAAGGAAGCGCATTTGCGTGGAGTTCTAGTGATTCCCCTAATATTTTATTTACTTCTGTATAATCATCTAGTTTTGCAGTGCGATAGATAATATCCATACACACTTCACCTACTTTTTAAAAGTTGTGCTTTATCATATGTAGCAACTTAGAAAATGTTAAATGAGAATGAAAACCTAAAAAATTTAAGTGAAGAACCGCACTAAACAGAGCATATATTTTATGCTCTGTTTGATGTTGTAGTTGAAGAATATATAAGGGCGAAACATTAAATTCTAGTTTCAGCAATAGCATCGCGTACTTTTTCAAGCGAGTGTTTAGAGGTGTCTTTATTCGCAATCATTACATTAACATACAAAGCATCAATGAGGCTTAGCTGTCCAATTCTCGAGGCGAGAGCTTCAGATCGATATTCGGTTTCTTCTGAGCTTGTATAAAGAGAAACATCCACATTTTGACTTAATGGAGATTTAGGAAAACCCGTGATTCCGATTGTTTTGGCACCGTTCGCTTTTGCTGTATTTAAAATGTTCATCGTGTCTTTATTTGTTCCAGAATGAGAAATCACTACCGCTACGTCTTGTTTCGTCAATTGAGAAGCGGACATAAGCTGGAAGTGAGAATCGATAAATGCAAACGTTTTAATTCCTGTTCGCACAAATTTATGAAAAGCATCCATAGCCACAACTGAAGAGCCTCCCGTGCCATAAAATTGAACTTTATCAGCCTTCATCAGAAGTTTGACGGCTTTTTCAATAGCATTGCCCTCTAGTATTTGTAATGTATTCTCAAGTGTTCGCACGTTGGAGCGAAAGATTTTTTCAGCGATCGTTTTTTCATTGTCCGTTTCAGCAATTTCCTCGTGAATCTGCTGAATAGGCGTCATAATTTCAGCAGCCAGCGCTATTTTCATCGCTTGATAGCCCTTGAAGCCAATGCGTTTACAAAAGCGAAAGACCGTTGCATCAGCTACATTTAAATCGTCTGCTACTTCATTAATGGTACTGTGAATAATTTGTTCCGGCTGTTCTAAAATATAATTTGCAATTTTTTTCTCTTTTTCACTGAATCTAGCATAGTGAGAACGAATTTTCCCTAAGCAATTTTGCGTCATAACTGATGTTCCTTTCCACGAATTTAGTAGTAAAAAGAGTATAGCACAAAAATATGCACGAAAAAAATTTTCTTGTAAACGATTGCAAAATGAAAAATAATTCGTATAATGGAGGTAATGTGAAATTTTTTTTCAAAGGGAGTTTGTAAAATGAAAATTGGATTAATCGGTTTAGGAAAAATGGGATATAATTTATCATTAAATTTAATGGACAACCATCATGAAGTTGTAGCTTATGATGTGAATAAAGAAGCGGTAGAAAGACTTTCAAATGAAGGAGCAGCTGGTGCCTTTACTATTGAAGAGTTAGTCAACGAACTGCCGGCTTCACCTAAAGTTGTATGGGTTATGGTTCCGGCTGGAGAAGTAACGGAAAATGTTATTACAGAACTAAAAGACCTTCTGTCAGAAGGAGATATTGTAATAGATGGAGGAAACTCTAATTATAAAGAATCTGTTCGACGTGCTAACGATCTTCAGGAAAAAGGTATTTACTTCTTTGATGTAGGGACAAGCGGCGGAATGGAAGGCGCAAGAAACGGAGCGTGTACAATGATTGGCGGAGATGCAGAAGCATTCCGTACAATTGAACCAATTTTTAATGATATTTGCGTAGAAAATGGATTTATGTACGCAGGTAAAAGCGGAAGCGGTCACTTTTTAAAAATGGTTCATAATGGTGTAGAATATGGAATGATGCAATCCATTGCTGAAGGATTTGAAGTTCTGGAAAAAAGTCAGTTTGATTTCGACTATGAAGCCGTAGCGCGCGTTTGGAATAACGGATCTGTTGTTCGCTCTTGGTTAATGGAACTAACGGAAAATGCATTTTCAAAAGATCCTAAACTAGATAGTATTAAAGGAGTCATGCAGTCTTCTGGTGAAGGGAAATGGACCGTAGAGACTGCCCTTGATCTTCAAACGGCAACTCCTGTTATTGCTTTATCGCTAATGATGCGCTATCGTTCATTAGAGGAAGATACATTTACAGGAAAAGTTGTAGCAGCACTTCGAAATGAATTCGGCGGTCACGGTGTTGTAAATAAGTAAAGTAGGGGGACAGCAGCATGAGCAAAAAATATGCAATAGGTGTAGATATCGGAACAACGAGTACAAAGTCTGTATTGTTTTCAGTAGACGGTACAGTTATTGCTAACCATGGGATTGAGTATCCACTATACTCGCCTACGCCCGCGATGGCTGAGCAAGATCCTGAAGAAATTTTTCAAGCAGTTGTACGTACCATTCAAACGGTTGTAAAAACAAGCGATGTAAAACCTGAGGATATTTTATGCGTTTCATTCAGCTCAGCTATGCACAGTGTTATTGCCGTTGATCAGCAGGGAAAGCCGCTGACAAAATGTATTACGTGGGCAGATAATAGAAGTGCAGAATGGACGGAAAAAATTAAAAATGAATACAATGGCCATGAGATTTATTTACGTACGGGCACGCCTATTCATCCTATGTCGCCGCTTTCCAAGCTAACATGGCTTTCTAATGAACAGCCTGAATTAGTGAAGGGAACACATAAGTTTATTTCAATTAAAGAATATGTATTCTTTAAGTTGTTTAACGAATATGTGATCGACTATTCGATTGCATCAGCAACAGGTTTGTTTAATCTGAAAAATCTTGCGTGGGATGAAGAAGCACTAAAAGTAGCAGGTGTTACAACCGATCAGTTATCTACTCCTGTTTCAACCATGCATCAGTTAAAAGGGTTAAACCCAGAGCTTGCAGTTGAGATGCATTTACTTCCGGATACGCCCTTTATTGTAGGTGCAAGTGACGGTGTATTATCAAACTTAGGCGTAAATGCAATTGAACCAGGCGTTGTTGCGGTGACAATCGGGACAAGCGGAGCGATTCGAGCAGTCACTGACAAGCCAGTAGTGGATCCTAAAGGTCGTATTTTCTGTTATGCGTTGACAGAAGACCACTGGGTAATTGGCGGACCTGTAAATAACGGAGGCATGATTTTCAGATGGGCTCGCGATCAGTTTGGAGCGTCGGAAGTGGAAACAGCTAAACGTCTTGGAAAAGATCCGTATGAAGTATTAACGGATATTGCGGCTTTAGTGAAACCGGGAGCAGACGGCTTATTGTTTCATCCATACCTTTCAGGAGAGCGTGCGCCGCTTTGGGATGCAAATGCTAAAGGCTCATTTTTTGGCCTAGGTTTGCATCATAAAAAAGAACATATGATTCGTGCCGTACTAGAAGGCGTTATTTTTAACTTATATACGGTGTTATTGGCACTAGAAGAGTTAATTGGAGAGCCTACAAAAATTCAGGCAACAGGCGGATTTGCACGTTCTGCACTTTGGCGTCAAATGATGGCAGATATCTTTAACCAGGAAGTATCCGTGCCGGAAAGTTTTGAAAGTTCATGTTTAGGAGCAGTTATCCTTGGCTTATATAGCCTTGGCGAAGTCGACTCATTAAACGTTGTTTCCGATATGGTTGGAGCGACTAATCATCATTATCCAATCAAAGAAAACAGTGAAGTATATAAAGAGTTAACGGCTATCTATATTCGTTTGGCTCGCTTATTTAAAGAAGAATACGAAAGCATTACGGCTTTTCAAAAAAAATACGTACATTAAGTTCAAAGATCATCGCTTGAAGCTTTCAGGCGATGATTTTTTTGTGTGTTAGGTTATCTAACAACCAAAAGAGTTAACACTACACAATATATAAAAGTTCCCTCAAATAATGTTACAATTTGTCCAGTGTATCCCTGTTTCGCATTAAATATAATAAGGGATAACGTTAGTATTTATCACATACTAGAAGGAATCGTCACAAACGCCTTTATATTTCAGAAAATTCAAATAAAATTTGTTTTTTGAAATGAACTTATTTTATGAAAAGGGGTTTTATGGATGAAAACACAAATCGAGCAAGATGGAATTGTGACACTCACAGATGAGACGCACAATCAGCTGAGCGGCAGCGATCTTTGGAATGAAGATTTACGTCCTACTACGATGAAAGAACATTCTTGGAAAGGAGTTAACTTTGCCACGCTTTGGATTGGGATGTGTCTGTGTATTCCAGCTTACACAATGGCAAGCGGAATGATGACGCTTGGAATGAACTGGTGGCAAGCAATTGGGACAATCTTTTTAGGAAATGTAATTGTTCTTATTCCTATTTTGCTTAATTCTCACGCTGGAACCAAGTTTGGCATTCCTTATCCAGTATTTGCCCGCCTGTGGTTTGGAGATAAAGGAGCACATATCCCAGCACTGGCTAGGGCCATTGTGGCTGCTGGGTGGTTTGGAATTAATACATGGATTGGAACGGAAGCAATTGATACACTGCTAAGCGCTTCGTTTTCATCTTGGAATGGTTTAGCTGGTCATACAGCCATTGTATTTGCTCTCTTTTGGCTTTTAAATGTAGGAGTGGCATATAAAGGACCGCAAGCAATTAAAATATTAGGAGCGATTGCTGCTCCGGTTATTGGTATTTCAGCTATTATTCTTTTTATATGGGCTTATACAAACTCAGGAGGGTGGGGCCCCATTTTATCTACGCCTTCTAAATTTACATCCACCGGAGAATTTCTAGCTGTATTTTTCCCTGCTTTAACCGGAGTCATTGCATTTTGGGCGACGCTCGCTTTGAACATTCCGGATTTTTGTCGATATGCTAGAAGTCAGAAATCCCAAATGGTTGCGCAAACCTTCTCTTTGCCGTTGACGATGAGTATTTTTTCATTTATTGGAATTGCTGTTACCTCGGCAACAATCGTTATATTCGGAGAAGCTATTTGGGATCCAGTGGCGTTAGTAGCTAAATTCCCTCCGTTTATTATTTTCTTAGGAACAATCGTTATCGTCCTTTCTTCTTTAACGATTAATGTGGGAGCAAATATTGTGGCGCCGGCCCGTGCAATTGAGAATCTGAATCCAAAGAAAATAACGTTTGCCATGGGGGCACTGGTTACCGGTATCTTTGCTATTTTGCTTCAGCCATGGTACATCATGTCTAATTTCGGGAACTATATTTTCGGCTGGCTTGGCACATATGGAGCGCTGCTTGGTCCTATAGACGGCATCGCCATTGCTGACTACTGGCTTGTAAGAAGGAGACAGATGGCATTAAAGGATTTATACGAGGTAAACGGTCGCTATAGTTATTCAACAGGTTTTAATAAAAACGGTATTTATGCATTAGTAATTGGCGTAGCCATACCCGTTTTAGGTTTACTAATTCCTGGACTGCGCTTTTTGTGGGATAATGCCTGGACGTTTGGTCTATTCATTTCTATCATCGCTTACACGTATCTCATGAGAGGAGATAAAAGTGTATTAGCGCCGGGGGAATATGAAGAAATAACGTTAAAAACAAGCGAAAAACCGATTATCGACAGTCAAACGGCTGATCCAACCATCACCAAATAAATAAGATGAATCCAATCATTAACATGATTGGATTTTTTTATATGTTAAAACTGTATGGAAGAAAATTGATAAATTTTTTTTGAGTTTTTTTATTGATTTAAGAATTTTTTTTTCATATAATTTAAGTAATAAAAAAATGAAATCGTTTTCTAAATTAACTAATGTAAACGATTTCGATAATTGGAACTTATTTTTTAAAAAATTCACAGGGTGTAGAGCTTTTTTGCTACATAAAGAAAGCGTTTACTTAAGGGGAAGGTGGAAAGCAAGATGGATGCATACTTATTAGCTATTACAGTTGTCGCAATTGTTATTGTTATTGTAGGTGTTTCAGTTTTTAAATGGCATGCGTTTATTAGTTTAACGGTTGCGAGTTTGTTTTTGGCAATTGCTTCTGGGTTATCAATGGATAAAATTGTTGGCGCTTACGAAACGGGAGTGGGCGGTGTTTTAGGCCACTTAGTAGGAATTTTAGCGCTGGGAACAATTTTAGGTAAGCTGATGGCCGATTCAGGTGCCGGCATGCAGGTAGCAGATTATTTCGTAAGAATATTCGGTGTGAAAAGACTGCCATGGGCGATGCTAGTAGCAGGTTTCATTATTGGTATTCCTGTTTTCTTCGAAGTAGGAATTTTAATTCTACTGCCTTTAGTTATTTCCATTCATAAAACAACAAAACAAAATATATTATTGATTGCTCTGCCGGTTATTGCGGGATTATCAATTGTTCACGGTCTCGTTCCTCCTCATCCAGGAGCTATGGCAGCTATTAGTATTTACGGAGCAAATACGGGGAAAGTGCTTTTATATGCATTAATCATTTCAATTCCAGCTGCAGTTATCGCTGGACCAGTTTTTGCAAAATGGGTTCACAAACGAGTGATTCCAGAAGGAGAGCCAGATTTAATTCGTATTACGACAACATCAAAAGATCTTCCTGGTACAGGCGTTTCATTCTTCGTCATTTTACTGCCCGTTCTATTAATGGTCTTAGCAGCTATAGCACCTGTTATTAACGGATTGCCAAGCGGCGTAGTGAAGTTTGTAGAATTAATAGGAAGTCCATTAATTGCACTTTTAATTGCTTGTTTTGCAGCATTTTACCTGCTTGGAAAACGTCAAGGTATGACAAAAGATGTGATTAAAAAACTAACGGAAGAATGTTTGCTTCCTGTAGGATCTATTGTCTTAATTATTGGTGCAGGAGGTGGCTTCAAACAAGTATTAATCGATAGCGGAGTAGGTACCACGATTGGTCAAATGTCTGAACATCTATCTCTATCACCACTTGTACTTGCATTTTTAATTGCTGGATTAATCCGTATTGCTACAGGCTCAGCGACAGTGGCATTAACAACAGCGGCTGGTATTGTCTCACCAATCATTGAGCACATGTCCGGTGTTAACTTAGAACTGCTTGTTATCGTTACGGGTGCGGGTTCACTAATGTTCTCTCACGTTAATGATGCTGGCTTCTGGATGGTGAAGGAGTATTTAGGATTAACAGTGAAAGAAACGTTCAAAACATGGACCGTTCTGGAAACGCTTCTATCCTTTATTGCTTTTGCAGGGGCACTTATTCTAAATGCATTAATTTAAAAACAAGACTCTTTTACTCTATGTAAAAGAGTCTTGTTTTTTTATGAAAGAAAAGAATTTATAAGAAAAATAATCAAAATATTTTATTTATTCGTTAAATTATGGCAAAATAGAAATAGAAGAACAATAGCTTCTAAGAAGGGAATGACAGAGAGTGAGTAATCAACTAGTATTTTTCACAAACTTTTCAGAAGGAAAATTAGATTCAGACGTTTCTTGGTATTGTCCACCAGCTCAGTTTCAAATCGATACAGAAACGAATCGATTAGTGATTAAAACAGACGCTAAAACGGATTTTTGGCAGCGTACTCATTATGGCTTTGAAGCGGACAATGGACACTTTCTTTACCGTGAAGTAGAAGGCGACTTTGAAATCATGACAAAGGTGCATACATATCCAGTTAATCGCTACGATCAAGCAGGGCTCATGATTCGTGTATCAAAAGATACGTGGATCAAAACGTCAGTTGAATACAATCCCGATGGTCCTAACCAATTAGGAGCAGTCGTAACCAACCAGGGCTTCTCAGATTGGTCCAGTCAAAATTTTACTCAAAACAAATCAGCGCTTTATTTTAAAATTCAGCGTAAAAACGATGATTACACCGTTTGTTATTCAAGTGATGGAGATTCTTGGACTCAGCTCCGACTCGCTCACTTATTGAACTCAACCAAAGAACCTGTTCAAGTCGGTATTTATGCTTGTAGTCCTCAAGGAGAAGGGTATGAAGCCCAATTTGATTTTATAAAAGTAGAAAAAATGTAAATAAAAACCACGATTTAGCCACAGCTAAATCGTGGTTTTTATTTAGAAAGCGCATTATCTAAAGGCTGTGTGGCAGAAGCGGATGTCGGTTGATTGTGTAAAGCAATTTTTTGCTTGAAGTAGCTGATGACAAAACCTGTAATCGCAATGGATATAACAGAGAAAATTCCTTTTGAAAGTCCAATTGAATACATGCTCGACAGCACGACAAGAAAATCAAATGAAAAATTTACTTTTCCAGGATCCCAGCCGAATTTTCGCTGTGCGAATAATGCTAGAATATTAGCACCGCCGAGAGAAGCTCCGTTCATAAATAAAAGGGATAAGCCAAGGCCGGCAATTAGTCCGCCGGTAACAGCACCCATCAGGCTAGGAAGTGTAAAAGCAGGAAGCAAGTGATCGAGTGAAGTGAGAAGCGATAGCAAAGACACTGATCCTATAGTTGTGGCGGTAAATTTCCATCCCATTTGAAAGAAGGAAAAGAGATAAAAAGGAATATTAATGAGAAAAAAGATCACCGCAAAAGACAAGGAAAGGGCATATGACAAGCTGAGAGACAGACCAGCTGTTCCCCCCGTCACTACGTGAGAGTGCCGCAAGATAAGAACACCAATACTTGCAATCGTACATCCAAGAATAATCCATAAAACTTTTCGCATAAATAAACCCCTTTGTTTGTTTTTTCGGAATTTTCATTTTCAATTAGCTACTTTAATGATAGGATATTAAATAAAGAAAACACATGTATAAATGAAGGAAATAATACTTGTTCTGTTATCAACTTGAATAAAGATTTTATTTATTATATTCATTTTGAAAGGAAAGGTTTGGATGGATCAAATCGATGCACAACTATTGTCTATTTTGCAAAGATACGGACGTATGACGATTAGTGATTTATCAAAAAAGCTGGCTCTTAGCCGTCCAAGCGTATCAGAAAGACTGCAGCGTCTTCAGGAACGAGGAGTGATCCAGCGTTTCAGCGCTACGGTGTCTCCGAAAGCTTTAGGAAGAGATACACAGCTGTTTATTCAAGTAAGCGAATTAAAAAGAAAGCCAGAGGAATTTGAAGACTTTATTGAGCAAAATGAAGATGTGCTTGAATGTCATCGCGTAACGGGGCCGGTTTCTTATTTTATCAAAGCAGCCGTGTCTGGAATGGATGGACTTAGAATGCTCGTGGATGAACTGATTCCTTATGGAAATGTGAATACCTCAATTATTTTAAAGTCGCCTGTGGAAAACAGGATGATTACTCCTATACAAAAACCGACCCCATAAGAGGCCGGTTTTTTTGTGTAAGGACATATTAATAAAATCCTTTAATAATATAAAAATGATTTTGTAAAATATCAGGTATTTCTTCTTCTGAAACGTTCCTTTTCGTCTTTTTTCCGCCATCTGTTACAGTTAGCGTTTCACCAGAGAGGGTAATGCGCCCTGTAGGTGTTGCGATAGTAACAAGACGATTGTGTACAAACGGAGAATCAGCTGACGTTTGATTGAACTCACACATAGGAGTAAAGTCAGTCAGTTTCTTAGGAAGCGTAGACACACGATAGAGTGTTTTCCATACATCATCTTCCCATCGCTGCAGATCATACATATGCTCAGCAACGCTTGTCATACGATAAGAGCCGCTTACATCTTTTACATCTTTCACTACTTCGCCACTTAGAGGTATTGGTTTGCGAACAGAATCTCCAAATCCAACGTCCACGATATAAGACTGATTTTCAATCGTCACGAGGTTTGTAGCGTGACTCCCTTCAATTGTCCACGTTCCGTCGGGTTTTTTGACGGTAGCTGAAACGTAAGAGACTTCATATCCGCTTTCTTTTAACAGCCAGCCAAATAGGCCGTTTAATTCATAGCAAAATCCTCCGCGCAAATTTACAATTACTTTTTGAAAAATCCGTTCTAAATCAATGATAATAGGGGTTTGAGACAAAACGTCTAAGTTCTCAAAAGGAACATGAAGCATGTGCTTGTTCTGTAAAGCAGCTAAGTTTTCATACGTTGGGCTATCCGGTTTCTTAGCTAAAAAACGACTAAAATAATAATTAATATTCATCCAATGCACCTCTTAGTAAATCATTTCTCTCTGTCTTCAAGCTTAGCAGAATGTTCATGCAACAGCGCTTTTTCGACTGTTTCTTTGGAAGCAAACCGTTGCAGTATGCGGATGCCAATTTTTAAAGTTGGTACTTTCGTGACATGAGCATCTTCATACGCATGAACTAAGCTATCTTTATGAACTTGTTCGAACGTCCGGTCTTTTAAGATACGTGTAAATATTTCTTTATCTAAATGCAAAGAATCAGCGATTTCTGCTAAGACTTCAATCTGGCTAATGTCTTTTTCATCTTCCCAATAAGCTTTAAAAACAGCATCTACATAAGCACTTTCTTGACCATGTTTTTTAGCAAAATGAAAGCCTTCATGCGCTAAATGAGTGCGCGGGACTGCGGGACTGCAGGCATGTCCGGCATCTTCATTTCTACGTGTAGCTGCTGTGCTAAGGGAGCTATCGATTCCAAGGTCTCTCTAAAAAATCTTCTACTTGCTCCATCTGTTGGGCTGGCTCAGGACAAAGTTCAAAAGGTTTCCATTCAATCTCAGCTTTTTGTTCTTTACTGACTTCTCTTAAAGGCTTAGTGGCTAGAAAACATAGTGGACAGACAAAATCAAAATAAAATTCAACATGCGCTTTCATCCCGTCACGCTCCTTTATGGCATATTTTTATTTTATCAAAAGTAAAGACGGTTCTTCCAACTTGGGAACTGTGGAAAAACAGTTGACAAAATTGGATAACTCTTTCTATAATATAGTCAATACATATCACGAGCGATTAGTTCAGTGGGAGAATACATCCTTGACAGGGATGGGGTCGGGGGTTCGAATCCCTCATCGCTCATACCAAAGCCGTTTTCTTATTAATAAGAGAGCGGCTTTTCTCTTTTGTTTGACAAATCAATGCTATATTAAATCTTGAGCGCGTATAGAAGAATTAAAGTATAATGAAACATAGTGCATCAGGTCATGATAAAGATAATCACTAATTTAAAATAAATGAGGGTACAAAATGAATCAAAGAAGTTTTAGTCAATATGGTCTTAGTGACAAGGTAGCTAAGGCGCTTTCTAGTCTGCAATACAATCATCCTACGGAAGTACAAAGCAAGGTGCTTCCCATCGCGCTAGAAGAAAGAGATGTTGTCGTGAAGTCTCAAACAGGAAGTGGAAAAACGGCTTCCTTTGGCATTCCACTGTGTGAATTAGTTAATTGGGAAGAAAATAAGCCCCAAGCCTTAGTGTTAACACCTACACGAGAGCTGGCTGCACAGGTAAAAGAAGACATTACCAATATCGGCCGTTTTAAGCGAATTAAAGCAGCAGCTGTTTACGGAAAATCACCGTTTGCCAAGCAAAAAGTAGAATTAAAGCAAAAAACACATATTGTTGTAGGTACGCCTGGACGAGTGCTTGATCATATAGAAAAAGAAACGCTTGCATTAGAGAAAATTCGTTATTTGGTTATTGATGAAGCAGATGAAATGCTAAATATGGGTTTTATTGACCAAGTAGAAGCAATTATTCAACATCTTCCTAGTGAACGTGTAACGATGCTTTTCTCCGCTACGCTTCCTGAAGATATTGAAGAGCTGTCTCGCAAATATATGAAGAAGCCGGTTGATGTTGAAATTAAAGCGAACGGATTAACAACAAGCACGATTGACCATTCTGTTATAACAGTAGAAAATGAACGTAAATTTGAACTGTTGAAAGCCGTAACCACAGTAGAAAACCCGGACAGCTGCATCATTTTTTGCCGCACGCAAGAGCAGGTAAATACGCTGTTAGACGATTTAGATGATCTTGGATATCCTTGTGATAAAATTCACGGGGCAATGGTGCAAGAAGACCGTTTTGAGGTTATGAATGATTTCAAGAAAGGTAAATTTCGCTATTTAGTGGCGACAGATGTAGCTGCGAGAGGCATTGATATTGATAATATCACACACGTTATTAACTACGACCTTCCGTTAGAAAAAGAAAGCTACGTTCATCGTACAGGAAGAACGGGACGTGCCGGTAAAAACGGGAAAGCGATCACATTTGTAACGCCTTATGAAGAGAGAATGCTATCGGAAATTGAAGAATATATCGGTTTTTCAATTCCAACATCTACCCCTCCTTCTAAAGAAGAAGTACAGCAGGCAGCATCCGCTTTTACTGAAAAAATCAATGAGCGTCCAGAAGTTAAAAAGGATAAAAGCGAGTCATTAAATAAAGACATTATGAAGCTGTATTTTAACGGAGGAAAGAAAAAGAAAATTAGAGCGGTTGATTTTGTGGGAACAATTGCGAAGTTAGACGGAGTAACCGCAGACGATATTGGAATTATTACGATTCAAGAAAATGTCTCTTATGTAGAGATTTTGAATGGAAAAGGTCCAAAAGTGTTACAAGCAATGAAAAACAAAACGATTAAAGGAAAGAAATTAAAAGTTCATAAAGCAATTAAATAGCAGAAGGAAGTCCATCTTTTTAAAGATGGGCTTTATTTATACAGCCAATAAAGGAGTTGAAAGTATGAAGTACATAAAAGAAGCGTGTGTAGAAGGGTATGAGCAGGCAAAAAAAGCCGAAAAGCTAGGAGCGGACCGCATTGAATTATGTGACAATCTCAGTCAAGGAGGCACTACGCCAAGTTACGGCACCATTCAATATGCAAGCGAACATCTTGATACAGATATCAACGTGATTATTCGTCCAAGAATTGGTGATTTTGTATATTCCGAAGCAGAATATCAAATTATGAAAAAAGACGTTAAAACATGTAAAGACCTTGGAGTGAACGGAGTAGTATTCGGCATTTTAACAGAAGAAGGTGAAATCGATTACGGACGCACTAAAGAGTTAATAGCAGAAGCTCGTCCTTTAAGCATTACATTTCATATGGCATTTGATGAGACTAAAGATAAATACAAAGCCATTGATATACTTAGTGAATTGGGAGCAGACCGTATTTTGACAAAAGGAGGGAAAGGATCTGCTTTGCAAAATCTGCATATGCTCCGAGAATTGATCACATATGCTAATGAACGTATTATTATTTTGCCCGGCGGAGGAATTCATGAAGGCAACGCAGAGCGGGTTATGAAAGAAACAAAAGCAGCTGAATTACACGGAACAAAAATTGTAGGAGATTTATCTCGTTAAATAAAAAAGCTGTTCCAAAAGGAACAGCTTTTTTATTTTGATGTATTTTCTTTTGCTGCTAAGCCGCTCGTCATTTTGGTACGCTGAAAGAAAAAAGAACCTACGACGAGTACAGCAATTAAAAGAGTTAAGAAGAACTGAGAACGTAATGAATCAATAAATGCCATGGCTATAAAAATACTAGTGATGGCAAGGATTGTAGCGTAAGTTAAGTAAGGAAATAACCACATTTTAATTTTTAATGCTTCGGGATTTTCTTTTTCATATTTTTTTCTCATTTTAATCTGTGAAAATGCAATAACAAGATATACAAGAAGCGCTACGCCGCCTGATGCATTCACTAAAAACAAAAAGATTTTGTCCGGTGAAATGTAGTTAAAGATAACGCTAACGTACGAGATAACTGTACATGCTAATATCGCACTAACCGGCACGCCTTTTTTGTTTAATTTTGAAAAGCTTTTTGGCGCATCGCCGTTTTGAGACATGGAAAACAGCATGCGAGAACTTGTATACAGGCCAGAATTCAGACATGAAAGAACGGCTGTTAAAATGATAAAGTTCATAATTTGAGCTGCGGCCGGTACATTCACTAATTCAAGAATAGATACAAATGGGCTTTTCATTAGGCTCGACGAATTCCATGGAAGAACCGTTACTAAAATAAAGATAGATCCTAAATAGAAAAATAAGATGCGATAAATAACGGTATTGGTCGCGATAGTAATGGCTTTTTCAGGCTGAGACGATTCACCTGCTGCGGTTGCGACAATTTCTGTTCCCATAAAGGAGAACATGACAAGGGCAATTCCTAAAAATACAGAGCTAATTCCATTCGGTAAAAAGCCGCCTTTGTGCAAAAGGTTGGAAGTGCCGGGAGAATCAATTCCTGGAATGAATCCACAAATAATAGCTATACCTAAAAGTAAAAAAAGAACGATACTGACGACTTTAATGAGGGAAAACCAATATTCAAATTCTCCGAAAGATTTAACAGAGTACAGATTGGTCATCGTTAATAAAAAAGTAAGAGCCAAGCTTACTCCCCAAGACGGCAAAGACGGGAACCAGTATTGAATAATATTTGCACCTGCAATGGCTTCAACAGCAATAACGATAACCCAGAAAAACCAATAGAGCCAGCCAATCGTGTAGCCGGCCCAAGGGCCTAATGCCTCTTTTGCATAAGTGGAAAAAGAACCGCTGGAAGGATTTGCAGTAGACATTTCGCCAAGCATTCGCATGACTAAAATAACGAGCAAACCAGCAAATGCGTACGAAAAAATAGATCCCGGTCCAGCGGTGTTAATGAGTGATCCGCTTCCGATAAACAATCCAGCCCCGATAATTCCTCCAAGAGAAATCATGGTGATATGCCGGATCTTTAACTCTTTTTTTAACTGTGGCTGTGGATGGCTGTTCATTTGTAACCTCCTATATAACCTGAATTTTTAGTTAATATGGAGAATTATAGTATGTTGTAAGACGTATGGACAGGATGTTGTTAGAGGTTCTTTCATAAAAAAAGCGGATATGAATTGTTACATTCATATCCGGCTTACTCTGACACAGACATTCATTATGCGTATAAAGTACCTGATTAGCGTCTTTTTCCTTTTTTATAATAAGCAATGTAGATGAATTTCTTATGAATAGTAGCTGAAAATAGGCTGAATGATTGTTTCAAATAAGTTAATCAAAAGAGGTATACATTCTATTAAAGGATAATGTGGAATAATATTCAAACTCTCTGTAAAGCGCTAAATGCGGGTTTTCCTTTCTGAAAACGGGTATATATAGTAGTAAGAAGTTTATTCTTTTGCTAAGTATAAAAGAAAGATGTGCGATAGAAACAGGAGGTTATAAATAATGAAACATGTTGAAGTAGTAGAAAAAGGAGCAAACATTAACGAAGCAGTTAATCAATTTGCAGATAAAGGTTTTGAGAAAAATGAAGTATACGTGTTTACCTATGACAAGAAAAATTCTAAAAATTTAACAGAAGTAACGGACACAAATATTATTCGACTGTCTGAAGAAGGTCCTTTACATTCAGCAGCGAGTTTATTTTTAACAAGAGAAGATGAGCTTCGAACAAAAATGGCTTCACTAGGCTTATCAAAAGACGAAACAAAAAAATATGAAGAAGAGTTAAAGAAAGGCAGTGCGATTGTAGTGGCTGCTACTGGGGAAAGAAAAGACGTTTAATTTTGATAGATAGATGCAGGTGCATCTATCTTTTTTACTGTTTTTTCAATATATGATTGATAAAACTAATGGTATTAGTTAAAATAAAAACTAATAGCATTAGTTTTTATTTTGATGATAGGGGATGAGTAAATGAGAATAGTTCGTGAGAAAATGTTGTATCAATTAACGTTTTTGCCTCGCTTTTTTCCAGTGAATTGTTATTTAGTCGAAGAGAAAGACAATCTTACGTTAATTGATGCGGCTCTTCCTTACAGCGCGTCAGGTATTTTGAAAGCTGCAGATCAAATTGGAAAACCGATTACTCGAATTGTTTTTACACATACTCATGAAGATCACATCGGAGCGGTTGATAACTTGAAGAAAAGTTTGCCGAATGCTTCTGTTTATATGTCGCAAAGAGATTATCGATTATTTTCAGGAGATTTCACACTCGATTCTGCAGAACCTCAAAACCCAATCCGTGGAGGAATACCAAAACTAGGAAAGATTTCAACTAAAATTGATCATTTCATCGAAGAAGAGTCTTATATAGGCTCACTTGCTCCTATTTTTACACCTGGACATACACCTGGGTCTATGTCTTTTTTAGACCAGAGAACGAACGCATTAATTGCCGGAGATTCTTTCCAAGTGCGGGGAGGAGTTGCGGTATCAGGTCAGTTAAAACCGCTGTTTCCGTTTCCTGCCTTTGGAACGTGGAGCAAAGAGCTAGCGCTTAAAAGTGCAGAAAAGCTATATGAACTAAACCCGTCACTTCTTGCTGTTGGACACGGAAGAGTTCTTTCTCAGCCGCTAAAAATGATGGAAAAAGCAATACAACAAGCAAAAGTAAAAATAGAAAAAAGGAGATGAAGGGATGTCGCCACGACAAGGACTAGACTTCAAAAAAGTTATTCAAACAGGTGAAAATTTGGCCAATCGTGAAGGGTTTTATGCTGTTACAATTGCTTCATTAGCCAAAGAATTAGATGTTCGCCCTCCGTCTTTATATAATCATATAAAAGGGTTAGAAGAGCTGCGCAAAGAACTGGCTTTAAGCGGACTGCAGCAGCTATATCATCTTTTAAAATGTGCTGTTGAACATGCTTCTGCAGAAGACGCTGTTTATCAGCTAAGTAAAGCGTACGTTTCATTTGTAAGAAAGTCTCCCGGAATATACGAAGCAACGGAAACGGTAGCACCAAGGATACAGGATAAAGAAGTACAAAAAGCATCTGATAACATCGTATTTTTAGTGCTGGAGGTGTTGAAACCGTATCATCTTCCGGAAAATGAAGCCCTTCATGCTGTTAGAAGTCTTCGCAGCATTTTACATGGGTTTTCTTCTTTGGAGCAAAAAGGGGGATTTGGAATGCCGTTAAGTACTGATGAGACACTAGATTTTTTAATTCGTACCTTTGTATTAGGGCTACACCGGTATGACCAGACTCCATAAATTTCATTAATGCCACTAAGCCTAACGCTTTAGTGGAAATTGAAAAAAACCAGAAAGAATGATAGATTACAAATAAAGACATTTATTCCTATTGTTTTAGGGTTGTTACTGATGAAGCAGGCAAAACCTAAGCTGCAAGGACAGAAAAGGTAGTTTCTGTTTGTTGCTGTTTAGGTATTTTTTGCTTTTGTTTAAAATAACCAGCTCTTTTAATTTATTTTATAAAAAGGAAATCTTCTGAGAATGGAGAGAAGCAAACATGCTTAATTCAAGAATGATCGTCATATTAAGAGAACTAATGTCCGTACAGTCTACATTATCAACCGTTACAAGCGAATATTTAGCAACAGTAAATCAAGTATCTTCTCGAACTATTCGAACGGATATAAAACAGCTAGATGACATTTTGTCTCAGTACGGGGCTAAAATTAAATCAGCTCGAGGGACGGGATATGAACTTAGCGTTTTAGATGAAAAACAATTTCATCAGCTATTAAAAGAACTTTCGGCTAATCAATTATTTGATTCAACTTCTATTCCAACCGTTCCTGATGATCGCGTGCATTATTTAATTAAAAGACTGCTGCTAGCAGACGAATATTTGAAGCTCGAAGATTTAGCAGACGAGTTGTATATTAGTAAATCAACGGTTCAAAACGATTTAAGAGATGTTAAAAAACAGCTGTGTAAGTATGATATTCTTTTAGAAAAACGTCCTAACTATGGCTTGAAAGCTAAAGGGGACGAAATGAAAATGAGGTTCTGTATGTCTGAGTACATATTTAACCGAAAAGATAAAGAAGTAGATATGGTATACAATGAAATATCTATCCTGCCCCAAGAATCAATCTTAACGATTAAAGCCCACATTTTAAATCAAATAAAACGATACAATATTATGGTTTCAGATATTGGATTAAACAATTTAATCATTCATTTAGCAATAGCTTGTAAGCGAATACAAGAAGAAAATTTTATCTCTTTGTATTCAGAAGACTTGCTTGAAATTATGGAGCATAAAGAATATGAAGTAGCAGCTGAAATTGTGAGGGAAATTGAAAAGGCCTTCAAGATTCGTTTTCCGAAATCAGAAACAGCGTATATCGCCATTCATTTGTTAGGCACAAAAATGCTCAACAGTAGCAATCATGAAGACAAAGAAGTAAAGCAGTTTATTGCCGCAGATATTTATGAATTAACAGCGGCTATATTAGAAGCAATTGAAAAAGAGCTTCATTTAGGAATTAGTGAAGATTCAGAGCTGATTCTTGGCATGAGTTTACATTTGAAACCGGCTATCAACCGCTATAAATATGGAATGAATCTGCGAAACCCGATGCTTGAAGGAATTAAGAGTCATTACCCTCTCGCTTTTGAAGCTGGGATTATTGCTGGAAAGGTTTTAAAAAATCGCCTCGAAATTGATATGCATGAAACGGAAATTGGCTATTTAGCTTTACATATTGGAGGGGCCATTGAACGTCGGAAAATTATCAATCAGCCTAAGCGCTGTTTGATTGTATGTGCATCGGGAGTAGGGAGTGCCAAGCTATTGTCATATAAGTTGCAGGCAACGTTTGGATTAAATCTTACTATTTTAGGAACAACTCAGTATTATAAGCTCCACCAAATGTCGCTGCACTCTTTAGATTTTATTATTAGTACCATTCCAATTCCAGATGACCTTCCTGTTCCTGTAGTACAAGTAAGCACAATTCTAGGAAACAATGATTTTAAAAAAATTGAATGTTTAATGAAGAATAAACCGCAGTCTTCGTTAGAATACACGAAAAAAGAATTAGTATATTTACAGCAAGAATTTCAAACAAGAGAAGAAGTGCTTCATTTTTTAGGAGAGAAATTAACTCATCTAGGACTAGTTCCTTTTCAATTTATAGAATCTGTTTTTGAAAGAGAAGCTGCATCACCAACAAGTTTTGGCAATCTCGTTGCGATTCCTCATCCTATGGTTCCTCAAACGGATACGACGTTTTGGGCCATTTGCACGTTAAAAAAACCGATTATGTGGGAAGGAAACCTTGTCCAATTTATTTGTCTTTTAAGTGTAAAAGCGAATAATCAAGGCGATTTGCAGAAGATGTACAGTTTGTTAGTCCGCGTTGTGGATGATAAGCAGGTCGTGCAGCGCTTAGTAAAGTGCAAGGATTATGAGGAGTTTATCGAGGTATTTATGAAAAATATTAGATGAAAAAAGAAGTCCAAGAAAGGGCTTCTTTTTTATCTGAATGTTCAAACATATTTTTTCCGTTACTAACGGAAAAAGGTTGTGTATAAATGTAAGCGCTTTTATTTTAAAATGAAACTATCAACAAAACAGATGACAAAATAAAAAAACGGGGGAATGACAAATGAATATTCTATTATGTTGTGCAGCTGGAATGTCTACAAGTTTACTAGTAACAAAAATGGAAAAAAGCGCTCAGGACCAAAGTACGGAGTATAAAATTTGGGCGGTTCCTGGTGACTCTGTCCGCAACCATATTGATCAAGCGGATGTACTTTTATTAGGACCTCAAGTGCGCTACTTATTGCCGCAGCTTAAGAAGCTAGGTGAAGAAAAAGGAGTGCCAGTTGACGTTATAAATCCTGTTCACTACGGAACGTGCAATGGAGAACAAGTGTTAAAATTTGCAGCTCAACTAGTTTCAAAATAGGAGTGTGGACTACATGAGCAAATTTAATAGTATGCTTGAAAGCAAAGTAATGCCTATCGCCGGGAAAATGGCGGGTCAACGCCATTTACAAGCACTTCGAGACGGTATTGTTCTGACAATGCCGCTCATTATTATCGGTTCAGTATTTTTAATACTGTCGAATTTACCGATACCAGGTTACAACGACTTTATGGCAGGGATTTTCGGAAAAGAATGGGCAACGAAAATGGCCTATCCAGTTGGAGCTACATTCGATATTATGGCCCTGCTTGCTTGTTTCGGAATAGCCTATCGGTTAGCTGAAAAATACGGGGTGGATGCTTTGTCCGCAGGGGCAATTTCACTTGCTGCTTTTTTACTTGCCACTCCGTATAAAGTGTCCTTTCTCCCTAGCGGAGCCAAAGAAGCTATTTTAGTAGACGGCGGAATTCCAACAGCTTTAATGGGAAGTAAAGGGCTTTTTGTAGCGATGATTGTTGCGATTCTCTCTACCGAGATCTACAGATGGTTTATTCAAAAAGACATTATCATCAAGATGCCTGATGGAGTTCCACCCGCTGTTGGAAAATCGTTTGCCGCTCTTATTCCTGGGTTTACGGTAATCGCATTTATTTGGATCTTACGTTTGTTAGTAGAACAGACGCATTTTGGAAGTCTGCATAATATTGTTGGAGAATTGCTTGGAAAGCCTTTAGGCATGTTAGGCGGCAGTTTAGGCGGTACGCTAGTTGCCGAACTTGTTATTATGCTCATGTGGTCATGTGGACTTCATGGAGCGAATATTGTCGGTGGAATTATGGCTCCCATTTGGTATGGAGCTATGGATGAAAATCGAATTGCATTTGCTAACCATGAAGCATTACCCAATATTTTTACACAGCAGTTCTTTGATATTTGGATTAATATCGGAGGCAGTGGAGCCACACTAGCTCTAGTCGTTGCCATGATTTTAAAAGCGCGCAGTCAACAAATGAAGCAGCTTGGTAAATTAGGAATAGGGCCAGCTCTTTTTAATATCAATGAGCCAATCATCTTTGGACTTCCGATGGTGATGAATCCAATGATGCTTATTCCGTTTATTATTACCCCTCTTGTGACGGTAGTAGCAACCTATATTGCCATGTCGACAGGACTGGTAGCAAAACCAGCAGGTATTGCGGTTCCTTGGACCATGCCTCCGATTATTTCTGGCTATCTGGCAACAGGAGGGAAATTATCGGGTGCAGTTATGCAAGCTATTAATATCGGAATTTCTGTTTGCATTTATTATCCTTTCTTTAGAATGTGGGATAAACAAAAATTCACTGAAGAAAACGGTATACAGCCTGCAGCTGAAGGGGTACCAAGTGATACAAAGAAAGATATTGTGTGAGGAGGGATAAAGGATGGAAAGCATTCAAGAATATATTTTTAAATTAATCTTACACGGTGGAAACGGCAGAAGTTCAGCAATGGAAGCGATAGCGGCTGCCAAAAGCGGAAATTTTTCAGAAGCGCGTGAAAAGCTTACACAAGCTGCGGAAGAATTAAATGCTGCTCATCATATTCAAACGTCGTTAATTCAAGGTGAAATTAGAGGGGAAAGCAAAGAAATTTCTCTGCTCATGATTCATGCTCAAGATCATTTAATGAATGCGATGACGGTAAAAGAAATGGCTACTGAATTTGTAGATTTATATGAAGCAATCAAAATTTCCGGGGGGATTACACTATGACAAAAGGTATTAAGATTGTAACGATTGGCGGAGGTTCAAGCTATACGCCGGAACTGATAGAAGGATTTATTAAACGATATGATGAACTTCCAGTTCGAGAACTGTGGCTAGTAGACGTGGAAGAAGGAAAAGAAAAATTAGAGATTGTTGGGAATTTAGCGAAGCGAATGGTGAAAAAATCAGGGTTACCAATTGACGTTCATTTAACGTTAGATCGAAGAGAAGCATTAAAAGATGCAGATTTCGTAACGACTCAATTCCGAGTTGGTTTGTTAGATGCACGAGCGAAAGATGAAAGAATACCGCTTAAATACGGGGTGCTTGGTCAAGAAACAAATGGACCGGGCGGATTATTTAAAGGACTTCGCACGATTCCCGTTATTTTAGATATCTGCCGTGACATTGAAGAGTTATGTCCACAAGCTTGGCTGATTAACTTCACAAATCCCGCAGGCATGGTAACAGAAGCTGTGCTCCGCTATAGTAACATTAAAAAGATTGTAGGACTTTGTAATGTACCAATCGGAATGGAAATGGGGGTTGCTAAGCTGCTTGATGTAGATCACTCTCGCATTCGAATTGATTTTGCTGGTTTAAATCACATGGTCTACGGATTAGATGTATATGTAGATGGGGTAAGTGTCAAAGATCAAGTTATTGATTTATTGAGTGATCCAACTAACAGCAGCTTTGTGAAAAATGTAGCGGGACTTGGATGGGAGCCAGAATTTACAAAAGCGCTAAATGCTTTAACGTGTCCATATCACATGTACTATTACAAAACGCGTGAAATGGTAGAAAAAGAGCTTGTTAACTATGAAAAAGGTGAAACGAGAGCAGAAGTGGTCAAACAGTTGGAAAAAGAGCTGTTTGAACTGTACAAAGATCCTAATCTAGACATTAAACCGCCTCAATTAGAACAGCGCGGCGGCGCTTATTATAGTGATGCAGCGGTTCGATTGATTACATCCATTTATACGGATAAAGGCGATATTCAGCCTGTAAATACTATTAATAATGGTGCTATAGCAAGCATTCCAGCTGATTCTGCCGTAGAAGTAAGCTGTATCATTACAAAAGATGGTCCAAAGCCAATTTCAGTGGGCGACCTTCCTGTACCTGTGCGCGGTCTTGTTCAAACAATTAAGTCTTTTGAGCGGACTGCAGCTGAAGCAGCAGTGACAGGAGATTATGACAAAGCTATTTTAGCATTAACCATTAATCCTCTTGTGGCTTCTGATAAACTAGCTAAACAAATTGTCGATGAGATGTTAGAAGCTCATAAAGATTACTTGCCTCAATTTTTTAAAACTGTTCAAGCTTAAAGTCAAGCTGTTCGAATACAGTACGTATTCGAACAGCTTTTTTATATGTGTAAAGCTAGATTTCTGCCACCATCAATGTAACAATATAAAATAGAAACAGACAACAAAGGGTGGCTAGAAATGATTCATTTATTAATTATGATGGTAGAACGAGTCGGAGTTATTGTCATTATAGGTTTTTTGCTGGCACATACAAAAGTTTTTCGGCAATTCCTCCGCAAACAGCAAGGGTATAAAGGAAAAGCTGTACTTATTTTTATTTTTTCTCTTTTTAGCATTATTAGCAACTACACGGGAATTGAAATTCAAGGAACAATTATTCGAAATGAAGACCTATTATTAAAAGTAGATCCATCAAGCTCGATTGCAAATACGCGAATTATGGGTGTAGAAATGGGCGGTCTGCTTGGCGGTCCTTTTGTTGGTTTAGGAGTAGGACTACTTGCTGGTGTTCACCGCTTTATGTTGGGAGGGAGTACGGCGTTTAGCTGTGCAGTTTCGTCCGTTTTAGCAGGGGTGTTAACTGGATATATCGGCTATGCCTACCGGAAAAAACATCGAACGATTACACCGCGCTTTGCAGCACTTGTAGGCATAGCGATGGAAACGCTTCAGATGCTGATTATTTTATTATTTGCTAAACCGTTTGATTCGGCATGGACGCTAGTGAGTATTATTGCTATTCCAATGATTATTGTAAATGGCACGGGAAGCTATATTTTCTTGTCTATCATTCAGTCCATTTTACGGCAAGAGGAACAAATGAGAGCGCTTCAGACACACAAAGTATTATTAATCGCGGATCAAACTCTTCCACATTTTCGTCAGGGCCTTACTAGTGAATCATGTGAAAATGTTGCAAATATTATTCATCGCTTCACAGGTACGGATGCTGTTTCGCTAACTGATACACATAAAATTTTAGCTCATGTAGGGGAAGGAATTGATCATCACGTTCCTTCGCATAGTTTAATTACCGGGCTGTCTCACGAAGTACTGAAGACAGGAAAAATTATGAAAGCAAAGTCGAGAGAACAAATTGATTGTCAGCATAAAGACTGTCCGCTTCATGCCGCAATTGTGATGCCGCTTACTTCTCATGGTACTACCATTGGGACACTAAAAATGTATTTTAAAGATGCGAGCGGGTTAAGCCGAGTGGAGGAAGAGCTGGCAGAAGGATTGGCCAAGCTTTTTTCAACTCAGCTAGAGCTCGGCGAAGCAGAGCTTCGAAGTAAATTGCTAAAAGATGCGGAGATTAAAGCTTTACAGGCACAGGTGAACCCCCACTTTTTATTTAATGCCATTAATACGATATCGGCGCTGTGCAGACAGGACGTGGAAAAAGCCAGAAAGCTGCTTTTGCAGCTAAGCGTTTATTTTCGTTCCAATTTGCAAGGTGCAAGGCAGCTTTTGATTCCGTTATCAAAAGAGCTTGATCATGTTCACGCGTACTTATCGCTTGAACAAGCCAGGTTCCCCAATAAATACGAAATTGACATGTATATTGAAGAAGGACTAGATGATGTCTTGCTTCCGCCGTTTATTCTTCAAGTGCTTGTGGAAAATGCCATTCGACACGCGTTTCCCCGCAAACAAAAGCACTGTCGCGTAGAAGTTTACATTGAGACAAAAGATAAATATGTATACGTAAAGGTAAAAGACAATGGACAAGGTATAGACACAAAACGATTGGAACTGCTTGGCAATCAGCCCGTTTTTTCAGAAAAAGGAACGGGGACGGCTCTTTACAATATTAAACAACGTTTACATGGATTGTTTGGAAAAGAAACAACGCTGGAGTTTGACGTAACAGAAGGAACAGCAGTTTCGTTTGTTATACCAATTGAATTAAAAAGCGAGGGTATGTAATATGCTGCGAGTACTAATAGTAGACGATGAAATGTTAGCGCGAGATGAATTTAAATATTTATTACATCGAACGAAAGAAGTAGACTTCATTGAAGAAGCTGAAAGTATCGAAGAGGCGTTGGATAAAATGATGGATGAAAAGCCGGATTTATTATTCTTAGATATACAACTGTCAGATGACAGCGGTTTTGATATTGCTAAAAGGCTTAAAAAAATGAAAAATCCGCCAGCTATTATATTTGCAACTGCGTACGATCAGTACGCTTTACAAGCCTTTGAAGTAGATGCAATTGATTACATTTTGAAGCCTTTTGATGAAGAAAGAGTGGTGCAGGCCATTCATAAATATAAAAAAATGCGTGTTCCTCATCCCGCTTTGAAAGAAGAAGAATTGATAGGAGAGTCTTCTTCTCAAACTGGAAAGTTAGCGATTTCTGTAGACGATTCGATTGTGTTGGTGAATATAAAGGACATCTTGTTTGTAGGATTAATAGAAGGAGAAGTCACCATTCAGACTATAACAGAATCCTACCATACTGCTGATCCGCTGGCTATGCTAGAAAAAAAGCTCCCTTCTCAGTCGTTTAGTCGTGTGCACAGGGGGTATATCGTCAACGTAGATCATATTTCCGAAGTACAGCCATGGTTTAATTCTACGTATAATTTAGTGATGAAAAACGATGAGCGAGTTCCTGTCAGTCGTACATATGCTAAAGAATTGAAGAAACGTTTAGGAATTTAAGTAAGAAACAGCTTGCGTATGCATTTTGGCAAGCTGTTTTTTGTATTTCAAGGCTCGATTTTTGTAAGTGAGCACAAATATTTGACTCTTTAGTTTGAAAACGCTTTCTTGTCAATTTTCATTTTATATAATGAAGTCAACAAACAGAGAGAGGTGAAAGAAATGAGTGCTAAAAAAGTGTATGGCTTTTTAACACAAGCATTTATTTTTTCCGTAATTATGTTGATTTCAGATTTTATTGCAGAGCATTTGCCTTTTCCGATGCCAGCTTCAGTCATTGGACTTGTGCTGTTATTTCTTGCACTGTGCTTGAAGATTATTAAACTAGAGCAAGTTGAATCACTGGGAACGGCTTTAACTTCTTTGATCGGATTTTTATTTGTACCAGCAGGTATTTCTGTTATGAATTCATTAGGTGTTATGCAGCAGTACGGCATTCAAATTTGTTTAGTTATCATCGTGGCAACGATTATTTTGTTAGGCGTTACAGGCTTATTTTCACAGCTTATACTTGGCATGACAAAAGATAATAAAGCAAAAGAAGAAATAAAAGATGTAGATATGAGTGAAAAAACGAAAAAACAAGGTATTGCTTAACATCAATTATAAAGAGACAAGGTGGTTGGAAAGATGAATCCGTATTTTGGAATCGTGGTTTCTTTAGCTGCGTACGGCATTGGAACGTATTTATTTAAAAAGTCAAAAGGTTTTTTCTTATTTACTCCTTTATTTGTGGCAATGGTCCTCGGAATTGCTTTTTTGAAAATTGGTCATTTTTCTTATGAGGAATATAGCAGCGGGGGGAAGATTATCAGCTTCTTTTTAGAACCGGCAACAATTGCTTTTGCCATCCCTTTATATAAGCAAGCCGATAAATTAAAAAAGTACTGGTGGCAAATTCTTTCTTCTATTGCGGTAGGATCAGTTTGTTCGGTAGCGATTATTTTTGCGATTGCTAAAGGTATTCATATGGATGAAGTTGTGATGAAATCAATGCTTCCACAAGCAGCTACAACAGCGATTGCGCTGCCATTGTCTCAAGATATTGGAGGGATTCCTGCTATTACTTCCTTTGCCGTCATTTTTAATGCAGTCATCGTATATGCACTAGGTGCTTTATTTTTAAAAGTATTCAAAGTGAAAAATCCAATTTCAAAAGGATTAGCGCTTGGCACTTCCGGGCATGCGCTAGGGGTAGCCGTAGGGATTGAAATGGGAGAAGTAGAGGCAGCCATGGCAAGTATTGCAGTCGTTATTGTAGGTGTCGTCACAGTTGCCGTTATTCCACTTTTTGTTCAGTTAGTCATGTAACAAAAGCCTGAAGAAGTCAGAGTTTTTCCGACTTCTTCAGGCTTTTGTTTGTTAATTAATACACCACTCCAAAATGTCGTGATGCGCAGTTTTGACAGGTTGTATGGTCAAAAAGACTCTCAGGAATGATAAATTCAAAACAAAATTGACATTGTTTGAATTGACTTTGTCTATAAAACATTGTCTCTAAGAAAATAGCTGTAATATGTTCGGTTATGCGCTTATGGGAACGTTGTTCTAAAGTGGACCATGGAATAGACTGATGTTCTATGTAAATCGGAAAGGAAGTATAGGGTGTATCCCATTGAATGGCTTGATATCCAAATGTAAGGCCATGATGAGCTGCTGATGTAAATATGATTAGGTTTTGATGGAATTCTGACAGAGGTAATTCTAGTTTTTGATCTTTAAGCGATCTCGTTTTGGAATGAAGGTTATACAATTTAATTTGAAAATGAATCCACTGAGTGGCGTGAACGGTTATTGACATGTTTTAAACCTCCAATTCAGACTCTTTTTTTTATCATAATTGATTTCAAAATAAATAAATAGTAGGCAAAAAGAAGATAACAAAATTTTATATAGATTACTTATAAGGCGTAGGGAAAGGTGATATAAGCATAGCATCCTTTTTTCTACCCCTTTTTAAAGCATATTAATCTTCTATATAAAAGCTTGCTTTCAACGAATGATATCGGCGTATTCATAAGCTTTAAACAGATTTTAATGTTAGAAGTTATAACAAGGTTCATTTCTTTTAGAGAAGTTTATGAAATAATAAAAACTGTATATTTTACGGTCTGAATCTATGTGTTGGAGGTTTTTATATGACGAAACAAAAGCTGATATTAATCGGAAATGGAATGGCAGGAATGCGCTGTATTGAAGAAATTCTTATTCATTCTCCAGATTGTTTTGATATTACTGTTTTTGGAAGTGAGCCTCACGTTAACTATAATCGAATTTTATTATCAACCGTTTTACAAGGCAGTACAAAGCTTGAAGATATCAATATTCATTCTTTGGCATGGTATAAGGAAAATCATATAACTTTATTTAAAGGAGAAAGTGTTACGCACATAGACACCGAGAGAAAAATAATAAAAACAGATAAAAACAGAGAGACGATGTACGACAAGCTCATTCTTGCTACTGGTTCGAACCCGTATATGCTCCCCGTTAAAGGGTCTGACAAAGAAGGTGTCCTCGGTTTTCGTACCATCGAAGACTGTCAGGAAATGATTAAAATTTCTAAACAGTATAAAAAAGCAGCGGTTATTGGAGGGGGTCTGTTAGGGCTGGAAGCTGCTAGAGGACTATTAAATTTAGGAATGGATGTTCAAGTCATTCATCATTCGGGTTTCTTAATGGAGCGACAGTTAGACAGAGCAGCATCTGCTATGTTAAGAGAAGAATTAGAAAAGCAAGGCATGAGTTTTCTATTAAATAAACATACGGATGAGATTATAGGGGGAAATCGAGCAGAAGGCGTCCGATTTAACGATAGCAGCAAAATTGCAGCTGATTTAGTTGTAATGGCTACAGGAGTGAGGCCTAATGTTAATCTAGCTAAAAAAAGCGGAATAGAAACAAATAGAGCAATTATCGTAAATGATTATTTAGAAACGAGCATCCCGGATATCTATGCAGTAGGTGAATGCGCTGAACATCGAGAAATGACATACGGACTTGTTGCTCCTCTTTACGAACAAGGAAAGGTCTTAGCGCGACACCTTTGCCAAATAAAAAACGAAGGTTATGGAGGGTCCGTTCTTTCCACTCAGTTAAAAATATCAGGAATAGACGTTTACTCGGTCGGAGAGTTTAAGGAAAATCGAGGTGCAAAAGCTATTACGATTTCGAATATGTTAGATGGTATATACAAAAAAGTCGTTTTTCGCGAAGGGAAAATAGTGGGAGCTGTTCTTTTTGGGGATACCAGTGAGGCTATAAAGCTATCACAAATGATTAGTGAAAAAAAGGATTTGTCGCAAGCGGAAAAAGTACACTTATTTCCTTCTCAACATGAAAAAGAAAATGCAGCAGCTTCTATGCCACTTACAGATATCGTATGTAACTGTAACGGTGTAACCAAGGGAGCTATTATTGAAGCAGTACAGAAAAATGATTTAACGACAGTAGATGAAATAAAAAATTGCACGAAAGCTTCTGGTTCATGTGGAGGATGCAAACCTCTTATAACAGACCTTTTAACGTATATCCAAAGCGATGAATTTGATGAAATCATTGAACAAAAAACCTTTTGTACATGTACACATTTATCAGAAGATGAGCTGGTAAAAGAAATGCAGCAATATCAATTTGAAACGGTTCAGCAAGTAAGAGAAATGTTAAAGTTTAAAGACATGAAAGGCTGCTCGTTATGTGAAGGCGGTCTTCATTACTATTTAGATATGATGAATCCTCATTATGAAAACAATCGACATTCTTTATTTACTACGGAGAATGAACAGGCCGTTTTGCTTCACGACGGGACTTATGCAGTGGTACCGCAAATTCACGGTGGTCTGACAAATGTACAGGAATTAAGGAACATAGCAAATGTGGCTGAAAGATACAACATCTCGAATATTCGTTTAACAAGTGATCAGCGCATTCAACTTATTGGAGTGAAAAAAGAATATCTTCCGTTGATAAGGGAGGAAATAGATAGAGGACTTCAGCAGCTATATGAACGTACAGTTAAAAATGTATCTGTTTATATCGGAAAAGGAACGTGTATTTGTCAGTATGAACCTGCTCTTGCTTTATCAAATGAATTAGACAAACAGCTTGAATATGTAAAGACCCCATGCGATATCAAAATCAGTATTGCTTCTTGTTTTCACGTTACAGAGGATGTAACAACAAGTGATATAGGATTAAGAAGAATAGACAGAGGTTGGGAAATATATGCTGGCGGAAGCAGCACAGAAGCGAGAAGCGGGGAGCTGTTTTATGTGGCCGGAACGAACGAGGAAGCAGTAGAAATCAGCTGTTCTTTGATTCAATATTACCGTGAAACGGGGAACTATTTAGAAGCTGTCGGCAGCTGGATCGAGCGAGTAGGAATTGTTCATGTCAGAGAAGTTTTGTTTGAGGCAGACAATCGAGAGTATTTAATGAAGCAGCTCAGCTCAGAACGCTCTCGTGCAATCACATATTTATTATAGGAAAGAAGGGTGACCTACGATGACTGAGATGCTGTTGAAATATTTTCGTGAGCAGCAAAAGCAAGTTGAAACCGAGCGTATCTATAATACGCAGTGTCCTTACTGCAGCATGCAGTGCAAAATGCAGTTAGTTGAACAAACACATGTAAAAAGAAAAACGTATAAAACAATTGGAAGAGACAACCCTACTTCTCAAGGAAGATTATGTATCAAAGGAATGAATGCGCATCAGCATCCTTTGCATAAAGATCGGATTCAATATCCTTTATTAAAAGTAAACGGAGAGTTTGTAAAGATTTCTTGGAGGAAAGCTCTTGACTATATTAAAGAGCACGTTACAGAAATTCAAGAGAAGAATGGAGCAGATGCGCTAGGTGTTTATGGAAGTGCCTCTATTACAAATGAAGAAGCTTATTTATTAGGGAAATTTGCTCGAGTTGCGTTAAAAACAAAATATATTGATTATAATGGACGCTTATGTATGTCAGCTGCTGCTTCTGCTGCTAGTAAAACATTTGGCATGGACAGAGGATTTACGAATAGCTTACAAGAGATTCCGTTTACTGAATGTATTATGTTAGCTGGAACAAATATTGCGGAATGTCAGCCAACGATTATGCCTTATTTTGAAAAAGCAAAAGAAAACGGAGCTTTTATTATTGCTATTGATCCAAGAGAGACAGGTACAACTAAAATAGCTGATTTACACCTGAAGCTTAAACCGGGGAGCGACGCAGCATTAGCCAATGGAATCTTGAAGGTCATTATCGAAGAAAATTATCTAGATGAACGATTTCTACAAGAACGTGTTAATGGATTTGAAGAGGTAATGCAATATGTGACGTCGCTAGAATTTAGTGTCATTGAAGAAATAACGGGAGTGCCGCTTGAGGAAATGTATCAAGCTGCCCGTATGTTTGGTCAAAGAGAAACAGGAATGATTTTTACTGCTAGAGGGGTAGAGCAGCAAACAGACGGGAGTGCTGCTGTGCAGAACTTTTTGAATATTCTACTTTCTGTTGGGAAAATCGGTAAACCCCGCTGCGGATATGGAGCCATTACTGGTCAAGGAAATGGGCAAGGAGCCCGAGAGCACGGTCAAAAAGCGGATCAGCTTCCAGGCTACCGTTCAATCGAAAATCACGAGCACCGGATGTATATAGCGGATGTATGGAACATAGAGGAGAAAGATCTTCCTAGAAAAGGTGTTTCTGCATATGAGATGATTGAAAAAATTCATGACGGTGAAATTAAAGGGCTGTTTTTGATGTGTTCAAATCCCACAGTTTCAAATCCAAACGCTAATTTTGTTAAGAAGGCTTTTGAAAAGCTTGAATTTCTAGTGGTAGCAGATATGTTTGAGTCAGAAACGGCAAAATTAGCAAACTTGATCTTACCGGCATCTTCCTACTTGGAAGATGAAGGAACCATGACAAATGTAGAGGGAAGAGTTACATTACGCGAAGCTAGCTTTCCATGCCGCGGCGAAGTCAAACACGACTGGGAAATACTATGTGAAATTGCTAAAGTTTTAGGGAAAGAGGAACATTTTTCGTTTTCATCAGCTGAAGAAATATTTAATGAACTGCGAATGGCAAGTAAAGGAGGGGTCGCTGATTACTCCGGTATTACGTACGAACGATTACGAGAGGAAAAAGGAATTTTATGGCCATGCAGAAGCTTAACAGATAAGGGAACCGAGCGCCTATTTGAAACGCGTTTTGCTCATAGTGATGGAAAAGCGATGATGGTCCCTGTCTCGAATCAAGCTATTGTTCCTAAAGCAAAAATAACCGAAAAATATCCTCTCTATTTAACAACGGGGAGAGTGATGTCGCACTATTTAACGGGTGTACAAACGCGAAAAAGTGCGTCTTTATCTGCTAGAAATTTCGAATCTTTTATGGAAATCCACCCTTTAACAGCGAAAAAATATGAAATTTCGAATCAAGAATTAGTGCAAATTGAATCTTCATATGGAAGGATTGTAGTGAGAAGCAAATTTTCAGAGGGCATTCGGCCAGATACCGTATTTGTTCCTTTTCACTGGGCGGATTCTCAAAATGTTAATAACCTTGTCTCTGAGAAATTAGATCCCGCCTGTAAGATGCCAGGATTTAAAGTAAGTGCTGTGAATATTAGCCCTTCTGTAAAAAGAAGCAGTTATTAAAAATGCTGATGCAAAAAGCCTCTTGAAAAAGAGGCTTTTTACATGGAATCAGGCAAGGTGCTTTTGGTTAATACGTACATCTTGTTTTTTGAATCCAGAATAATTCAGTAAGAGACAGAATAGGGCAAAAAGCGCTAGTAAGGAAAAGCCGACAACGTAATCTCCGCTTGTATCTTTTATAAAGCCTAGCACAATAGGGGGAAAGAATCCGCCTACTCCTCCGAATGCGCCTACGATCCCGGTAACAGCTCCAATATTTCCTGTTGAAACAGATGGAACCATTTTAAAAACAGCTCCATTTCCGATACCAAGAGTAATGGCTGCAAGTAAGCAACCTACGCTAAATAGGGAGAAGGCCGTGATGGTAAATGCAATAAATAACCCTATTAGTAGCATTCCGGTAAAGACGAAGGTAAGTACTTTTTTTGCTCCGAATACATCTGATAAATATCCTCCAAGAGGCCGTACAAACGTCGCTAGTACAACAAAAACAGCTGTTTTCAGCCCACTGTCTACAGTTGAAGCATTAAATTGATCATGCAAAATGGTAGGGAGATAGATGCTGAACGTGACAAATCCACCAAATGTTAAAAAATAGAAAACAGATAAAAACCACGTTTCTTTAAATTTTAATACCGATAAAGATTCCTGCAGCGTTTTGGGGGAAGCAGCAGAAGGGTGGTCTGAAGTTCCTACCCATAATAAAAGAGCCATTAAGGCTACCGCAATTGCTAAACTCCAAAATACCCAAGGCAAGCCAAAAGAAGAAAAGATAAGTGGAATACTAAAGCTTGCTACCGCTGATCCTAAGTTGCCCATCCCGGCAATTCCTAAAATAAAACCTTGCTTTTGAGGTGAATACCATTTAGAGACATATGTAATCGAAATAGCAAATGTTGTTCCAGCCATGCCGATAAAAAATGCCCAAAAGAGCAGCATGGAGTAAGAATGGGTAAAGCCTGCACAAATGGTAGGGAGTAAAAGAGCAAGCATTGTCAACGAATACACTTTTCTTCCACCGAAGCGATCTGTTAAAATCCCCATCGGAATTCGCATGAGGGAACCTAATAAGACGGGAGTGGCAATTAAGATACTTTTTTCAGCATTGGTTAATGAATACATCACTTGAATATCTGCGGCGATAGGTGCGAAGACAGACCATACTGAAAAAGCAATAATCATAGATAAAGTCGAGATAAGAAGTACAGATAAGGGTCGTTTAGAAACCATTGCTTAAAAACCTCCTTTTTTATATGCAGCGCAAAGCTGTTGCAATATGGTAATTATGATACTACGCTTTCTTTCTTATGTATCATTCTGTGTTAGGTTTTCTTCCGTACTTTTGCTGAAGAACGGACGCAGATAAAAGTGGAGAGATAACTTAGAGTTGTACTCCATCTAAGTGCTGATGAAGAAATAATTAAAAAGCTTTGAAAGAACAGCAAGTAGACAATAATGGAAGAAAAATTGAAATTAGAAGAGATTAATAGAGTAAGCACCTATAAATTTGTGCTATCGAATTATAGCGAAATGAAAAATAATTCATATTTTATATAGAACACAAATTTTTGAAATAGGAGGTGGAAAAAGTGACAGAAAAGTATCCTCTTTCAGGTTATAAAAAGGATGATAATGGAGTTCTCTGGATCTGGAGTTACGTTGGACAGGCTAGAGTGAAAATGGGGTATAAAGTAAAAAGTCTGCTTCACTATGAACAATCTTCCTATCAGCAAATCAGTATTGTGGATACAAAATGGTATGGGAAAATGTTGGTGCTAGATGGTACTCCACAAATTTCAACAGGAGAAGGGTTTATTTATAATGAAATGATTAGCCATGTGCCAATTATAACGCATTCAAATCCCCAAAAAGTTGCGATGATTGGCGGAGGAGACTGTGGTCCTGCACGGGAGGCAATGAAGTATGACGGAATTCAACAAATTGATGTAGTCGAAATTGACCCAAAAGTTACAGAAATCTGCCGCACATGGCTAACTCCGGCTTCTTGTTATGATGGTGAAACCAGGCTCAATATGATACATCGCGATGGAATAGATTGGATTCAAGAACAGAAGGGAGTTTATGATGTTCTCATAATTGATCGACCTGATCCTGTTGGGCCGGGAAAAAAACTATTTCAACCTGATTTTTATCAATATGTCTACAACAGCCTTAAAGATGATGGCGTGGTTGTTTTTCAATCAGGGTCTCCTTACTACAATACTTCTACGTTACAAGGCACTGTTAAAAATTTAAAGGGGCTATTTCCCATTGTCCGCACATATCTAGTGACTATACCTCTTTTCCCTTGCGGCATTTGGAGTTTTACGATTGCTTCTAAAAAAATGGATCCTCTTCAGGCCGATTTGACGAAGTTACAGCATACACATACTCAATATGTTGATCCTGAAATTTTCCGTGCATCATTTGTTTTACCTAAATATATAAAAGAAATAGTAGACGGAAAGGATTCCTAAAAACTAAGTAGCGACGAATGTTTGTTGAAAGTCATCAATAATCTCGGAAAATATATTTGTTATAGCAGTTTTGTGTTTGCTGCGCAGAGTCCGGGATAATTCAATTTGAAACGTATTAAAATTATGACTGTAACCTAGATAGCCGCTATTGTCACCTTGTCTGTGAAAGGCAATTGATTCGTTTCCTACAAATTTATTATCAAATATTACATGGATTTTCGGGAACGAATCTTCAGATTTTTTAGTCAGCGTCTGTTGAAACCAATCTTTAACTTCCTTTGAGCAAGATTGTCCATATAAAGTCCCCACTTCAATTGCATAAGGTCCGTAATGTGTATCCTTCATTCCATGAAAAGATAAATGCAAATAGGGTGTTAAAAGGAAATTATTACTATCTACTATCTTTAAAGATTTAAAAATTTCTTGGATTGTTCTTCTATACTCTTGTATCCCCTCATAGTTCGCTTTATTTAGATTTCTATTTAAATCTGCTACGGTTCTGGAAACCGTGCTAACGATTCCTGCACATCCTGTTTTCTTGATTAAATTCTCTACGACTTTGTCCGTAAATAAATCAGCAGCGGGTGGTTCGGCATGAAGTGCATCCACATGACAGCTTATAAAACCAGTTCCTTTGTTGTATTTTAAGTAGTTTCCATGAATGAATTTTAATGTCATTGACTATTTCTCCTTTTATATCGTCTGAAATCTATCCTTTCTATAATAAATGCAGTGAAAATAAAATCGGTGAATTATTACACGTGTTAAATAAATACATAAAAAGTTTTTAGAGACGGTGGAAATAAATAGATAAATGTACAGGAGTATTTTGTATAGTTACATACTATATGAGTAGCTGATTATTGTTATAGGGCAGTAAAGTAGCAAAATACGATAGAAAGTTCTAATTAGGAGGCTTTAAAATGGATCCAATGAGAGAAGAGTTAGGGATATTATCTGATAAAGAAATGACGTTGCAAACTCTTAATCTGAATAATATACCGTCTGTTGAATTAGTTGACCCAAAAACCTGTTCATATCCAGTGATAGGGAGGAAATATGGTCACCATAGCGGAAGAGATATTGTTATCGTTAATACAAAGGATCAAGCCATATATGAAGGATATGATTATTTTACGAAAATATATGCAATAGACAAAGAATATTGTCTAGAAGTAGAAGGACTGAGCGTAAAAACAGTACAAGTAGTGACCAGTGAACATGTTGTATTTAATGAAATACCCATTCGAACGCAAGCCTTCG